>Ga0164318_10000193_pt1 | contig 39966 bp, 36 predicted proteins | sample GuaBasSedimGuay9_FD_113734 | JGI IMG/M metagenome (GOLD analysis project Ga0164318, IMG submission 113734) | Subseafloor sediment microbial communities from Guaymas Basin, Gulf of California, Mexico - Guay9, Core 4571-4, 0-3 cm | ecosystem: Environmental > Aquatic > Marine > Hydrothermal vents... | reverse complement strand
CCTGTTTGGATATGAACGTTGAACGTAATGAAATCGTTCCTGTCGGCGCAAATACTTAAACAAATTGTCGGTAACATTATTTAATGAGTTAACAGGGCCGGTAGTTATAATTGTCGCTCATCAATCTTGCTTCATTAACCAGATGCTTAATTTCGTCGAGGTCTTTTGATAAGCCAACGCTGCGTATAACTTTATACCCGGCTGACTTATTAATTATCTGGACGCTTGTTGAACCGCTTTTATTTTTCTTTTTCCGCACAAACATGTCCCTATTTTAATATCGGGACACCCTTTTGAAAACATATTTCTATTGTTTATGCGGGTTTTAGCTCCTTTTTTAGCCCTTTTTTATAAACTGCGGAAGTCAGGAAATGAAAATAATTCTTTGACAACTCCCCATAGCTAAAGCCAGGGGATTCTCCGTTCTCGCGAACTGGATTTCCTGTTTCACAATTGAAGCCAACGCTTCAACTCCACAGGCTTAACATCGCATGTGTCCCACCCTGGTGGATTAAGCCTGGTTTTAACTTTAAGGCTGACAGGATTTTATGTACAATAGACTTCTTTATGTACAACCTCATATCCCTGAAGGTCAGAAGCCCGGGCACATAGGGAAAACCGGTTTTTTGCGTCGATACCAATTCCGATGCGGGATCGGAATCGACGACAAGAGGGAAAATGTTTTTCATATTATTGTTGGCACTACGTGCCAAAACGCCTTATATCCCCATACATAAATGAAGGGGCTTTACGGCGTTTTTCGGGAATACCAAACCCTTCCCCGCTGAAACTTCTGGCCCTCACACTGGATACGTCTTTCGGACACAGGGCATCCATAATAGGGTTGAGACGCTCCTGTTTCACTCTTTCCTTCATCGGTTTCCCTTATAACCCGGGCGGAAAAAATTTTTGAGGGCTTAAATCCTTTGGCTTTCCGAAGAATCTGATGCCACAATCTATTGGCGTCCATGCTCTCCATCTTTTACTCAATATTCCTGATCGATTTTGTTTTTATCCCGCTCATCTGTTCTTTTCTTTCGCAGATGTATCTTTCTATACTAACCCATATCTGCATCTGCTTTTTTTAAAAAAATTTTCAGGGAATTATTTGCATTTTTCTTCTTTTTCCGGATATCATCCTGTACCATCATATTTCACTGACAGTATACAGGTATTTCCCGCTTCTCGACGGTTTGATATCACTGACAAATCTGAACTCTACCCTGCAATCCTGTCCCATCACTGTTTTTATCCTGCCGGAGATATCATCGATATCATCCCTGTTTTGCCCTCCCTCCACGGCAATATTGCAAACAACCAGATCATAATCCTTCTGTACGATCTGGATTTTTTTAATCCAGTCTTTGAAAAATGTCTGCTGCACCATAAAATGCGTATGGATTAAAGTCCCGTCCTTTTTTTTAAAAAAACCCAGCGTTCTTCCTATAACGTTTTTTATCGACAGATAGCTGACAGTCTGACCGATCCTGTATGATTCTTCGCCGCTTTCCGCCACATCTCCGATTTGATAACGGATCAACGGCATGGAATAGTTGTCCAGCGTGGTTACAATAATCCTTCTCTCGTTTTTATTCCCGTCCCGGCTGCCGGTCAGAATTTCCAGAAACTGCCTCCAGAAAAAAACCTTCAACTCATTCTGTGCTCTATCCTGGCTCGCGACAGCCCCCACTTCCCGTGAGCCGTACTGATTGTACGCCCTGCAGCCAAATGCCTTTTCGATAATCCTCTTCTGCTCCGGGTATAACGGCCCGATACTGGTAACAATATATTCAGGCGGATTCAGCTTAATATTATTCTCTAACACAAACTTCGAAAACATATAAGCCGCGTCAACATAAGCCCAGTAGGATTTAGGTTTAATCTTATTGTTGAGCCCGGCCAGACGCAGCATACTGTTCTTATCAAAAACGTAGGAGTTATGGAATACCCTGTTATACAGCCTGTTCATCAAGCGGTCTTTTAATGTTAGGTTTCCTTCGATAATGTCCCTTTCAGACCCCCACAACTTTATTTCAGGTTCGCCCGGAACCTTGCCGAGCTTTTCGTTAAAATAAATCTTTGCCGCGGTATTCCATTCATCGTATTCTTTATCCTGAATAAACCTGACGGGTTCCCCTGTGCTGCCGCCGGAGGTATTTGCGTACGGCTTTCTTCTTTTATAATCAACCGAATACAGATTACTTCCCTGTTCCCTGATAATATCCTTTGTTAACAGCGGTATCCTGTTGAAATTGTGAAGGTCAACCGCTCCGGCCCTTATCACCCCCGCGTTCAAAAGAACGCCTTTATAGTATGGCACATTTTTATACGCGTGCAGCAGAAGCTTTTTCAGCTTTTCCTGCTGTATTTTTTCTTTTTCTGCCGCGGGAAGCCTTTCAATCGCCCGGATTTGCTTAAGGCGTGCGGGAATACCGCTTCTGCTCAGATAAAGAAATAAATATATGACCTGTTTCCGCCAGTTCATTTTTTCCGCGTAACCGTTCCTCCGGCAAACCGTTTGTTCTTTAAAATTATAAAATCCCCGAAACTTTTCTCCGCAAAGAAATATCTGTCGATTATAGAAAATATGTCCTTATTGGCTCTTCGTACGGACGATATCCTGTCAAATACAAAATATTCCACGGGCACATTCTCGAACAGCCATATCAGCTTGCTGCCATCCTTTTCCTTAAAGAGCGGAGTCGGATAATAAACGGGGAAATCCAGCTTATACTTGTAATTTAGATAATAACATATGTCTTTTCGCGCTAGAAGCAGTATCTTCGGATTAGCGTGTTTCCCGAGATATTCCACTGTCTCCATGAACCCTCTTTCGCCGTAGTTCATCCAAGTCGCGGAAGTCGTATAAGCGGCGGTCTGATTCAAGTTCAGTCCTATGTTTATCGGATATATAAAAACCGCAAGCGCGCAAATCAGCGACTTCTGCCATCTCCACTCCTTAAACAGCAGCCGGAAAATAACAATCCCGCAAAAAAGCGGCAGATAATACGACAAGTAAAACTGCATCGGCAGTCTGTTCCACAGCACAAGAATATGATCTCCCATTTTGTAATAATAGGCGGAAAAAATCATCAGGAATATAAAAAAAGTATAAACAATTTTAGTATAATCCCTGTTTGTCGTTTCTGACTGGCCCGGCATTTTTTTCTGCCGCTCACCGGTAAAAACAACCCTCATCACCAGCCATGTAACAGCGAATACGAAGAGGGGATACGCCGGATACTGATATTTCATCATTTCAAGGCTCGGTTTGACAAACTGATACGGAATGAATATAACCGTAGCGCTTATAAAAGCGAAATCCTCGCTTTTTAACGCCTTTTCTTTGAAAAAAACTTTCAGCCTGTAAAAAAATGCGGCAAAAACAAGCAGGGAAAAGGGCGCAGACGGCCAGTAGAACGGCCATTTTCCCGTCATAAATAACAGGGTGACCTGCTTAAAAAGAAAGGTCGGCGTTACCTTCCCTCCCTTTTTCAGAAGTGTGTACTTTAGAAAGGCAAGTGGATCTGTCCCGGAGAAAAAACAGTACAGATGCCAGCCGGCCCAGAACAGGCAGACGGCCGTTCCCACCGTAAAAAAAACATCCAGTAGCAGTTTTTTAAAGTCCCTGCAGAAAACCCTGTACAGTATAATGCCCGCGGAAAGAAAGACAGGCGTTAATTCCTTGATCATCAAGCTTACGGCAAGAACAAGAGCAAGAATGAATCTCGAATAAAAAAAATTCCTCCCTTCATATCCGTCAAATATATAAAAAAGAAGGCAAAAGAGCAGTATAAGAAAAGCTGATATCCCGCTGTCCCCGTCAATAAGGATCGAGCTCTGGATAATCAGCGGATTCACAAGGTACAGCGACGCTACAATCAGCGAAGCTATATTTTTTTCGTGTGGACTCTTTCGGAAAACACTCCTCGTGAAAATAATCAGGACAACAAGGGATAAGATATAAAAAAACAGCCCGACACCTCTGAGTGCCGTCTCTCCCGCACCGAACAATTTTATCACAAGGGCATTCATGTAATCATACAGAGGAGGGTGCGCAAGGGGCTCTCCTCCTCCCGGCTCCGGGAGGAACGTCTTCGGCCCCATGAGGGTTATCTTTTCCGCCATGCGCACCATCGGCGCTTCATCGAGAGTAAACGGTTTGGGGATAGAGAAATAAAAACTGACAGAGACTACGGCAAGGATAAAAACCGCCGCAATAAGAAGTATGATCCCCCGGCTGTTCAGATCTTTTATTAAGCGAAAATCCCGGATTTTCATTTTTTTGAAACAACAGCGTAAAGAGTGGTACCAAAGGGAATCCCCATATTAACCGAAATCTTTGCTTCCATGTTAAATAGGAATTTCAGGAACTCATTCAGGAATTTAGGCGGCAGCGTAGTGGTGTCACTCCGGGCCTTCCCCCGCCGGAAAACAAAAAATCTTCTCATTATTCTTATCGGGGCTACTACAAAAAAAGATATAAAAAAAAGATAGCTCATTTTTTCGATCTTCAATCCGGCTTCATGCAGGTCACACGTCAACGATTTTTTCTCATACCGCCGCAAATGACCCAATGCCTCGTCGTGCTGGCTCCAGAGAATCCTGAAAGCGGGAACCATTATAAGAATTCTGCCGTCATCCTTTAAGACCCTCTTCATCTCGAGCAAGGCTTCAAGGGGGCTTGAGACATGCTCCAGAACATCAAGACAGGTAATAATATCAAACGTCTTTTCCTCATACTTGATCTTCTCAACAGGGGACTGGATCACGTTATTCAGGCTTCTCTTCGCGCAAAATGCCACAGCCTTTTCTGAAATATCGATGCCGCACGCTCTGCCTATCCTGCCGAACGCCATCAGGTTACCGCCTGTTCCCGAGCCGACATCCAGGATAACCGGCAGCGGAATTTTCAGGGCCATTATCAAATCTACCGCGGCATTGCGCCGGCTGACAAACCACCAGTGATAGTTTTCCAGTTCGTACATATATTCATACTCATTCGGCCCCATATACCCCGAGTAAGTATTAATCGGCGTAAAATGCCAGTTTCTTATCTGCAGTATGTTCATGAACATTTTTATCGAATCCACGAACAGATTAACCTTGGATCCGTCAACGTGCTGCCATGAAACCGGCCCCTCTTTGACCCTGTAGCCCATTTTATGAGCAAGATATAGAGTCTCAACATCAAAACCAAAACCGTCCAGATAACCCCTCGAAAACAGCGGTTTCACGATCTCTTTTCTGAACATCTTAAAACCGCACTGGGTATCTTTTATGTCCTTAAAAAGAATTTGCTGTACGAAAAAATTGAAGATCCAACCTGCAAATTTTCTATACCATTTTACTTTCAGGAACTGCTCTCTATCCCGCAAAACCCTTGAACCGACGAAAATATCGTAGCCGTCTTTCGAGATATAGCGTACATTTTTTTCTATCTCTTCCGGACCGACCGATCCGTCCGCGTCAAGAAACATGCATATATCCCCTTTTGCTTTCAGGAGCCCCTTTTTAACGGCATAGCCCTTCCCCCTGTTCGTTTCAACCCTGAATGCGCGCAAATTGGGGAACCGGGCATGATAAGACGCGGCAATCTCAAACGTTCCGTCACTGCTTCCGTCGTCAACTACAATTACCTCATATTCCTTTTTACTGGCGCCGCAGAAAGAAACAACCCTGTCGAGAAACAGCGGTAACCTCCCGGCCTCATTGAAGGCCGGAATCACAACGGAGATGTCCACCTTTTCGGTCATATTTCGAGAAAGCGGCAAGGATGATTCTAACACGTTTTCTTACCACGCTGAGCGGCTTTTCCTTCTGACTTTCGGAGCGGCTCTCCCGACTGTTTTCCTGACAGGAGCGCTGTATCTTCCCGCTTTTTTTATATACCTGCCGGGGTTTTCCTTAAATGTACGCACCGCGTCATAAGAGCTGAACCAGTAACGCTTGCCATTGTATCCAGTGTTAAATTTCTTTTTTACAATAGGCTCTCCTGTAACAGGGCATGTTCTGTTATTGACATCAACAAGAAGCATGGATTTCGCCGAACTTACCCGAACGTCGGGTAACAGCAGCATCCCGGTTACTAAAAATGCGATCGCGGCACACAATACTGTAAACCTCTTCATGCCTCCCCCTTTCTTTGGGTACCGTCAAAAACCAACCACAGAGATCACGTAAAACTTTTTAATAAATGACTGTTCAGGTATTCCCGATCTGAATCGGCGGTCGTTTGTCACGCTCCTGCCAGGGCCCCTCCACCCGGTGTGGATCCTCCCGGTACGGAGCGTGGCAAGCGACCTTATTACTAACTATCCGTAATTCTATCACTTATATATACGCAATGCAAGACCACTAAATGGAAAGTCGGTGTCAATCTTCCTGGGGTACTTTCTTTTTAACTGTGAATAAATGTGATTATTTGTTTAGATCTTTATGAACAGCCATATTGCGCAAAAAAACCAGTGATATGTTTTGATGAACGTCCTTGTCAGTTGATAGGCGATGTTCTGGGACCTATGCCAATGAGATCAGGTCGTGTTAAGCAAGAGGATTATCAGTATGAACGAAATGGAACATGTGTGGTCTTGCTGGCGGTTGAACCATTGTCCGGGAAAAGAGTAGTTGAAGTCAGGAAGAGGAGAACGAAAAAAGATTATGCGGAATTCATTAAAGCGCTGGCTGAAAAACATTATCCAAACGCGGAAGAAATTATTCTTATCCAGGATAATTTGAATACGCATAATCCATCTTCATTTCATGAAAGGTTTCCAGCAGGAGAAGCTTTTGAGCTTGCGAAACGGTTCCGGATGGTATACACGCCTAAGAAGGCCAGTTGGTTGAATATGGCAGAGATTGAATTCTCCGCTCTTTCGAAACAATGTTTGGATCGACGGATTGCAGAAATGGATGTTTTATCAAGAGAAGTTTATACCTGGGTTGAAAAACGTAATCAAGAGAAAGTAACCTTGGATTGGCAGTTTACTAAAAATAATGCCAGAGATAAATTTGAAAGATTTTATGGAAACATCAGAAATTGATTACACAATGCACTACCTGTAATATTTTAATTTTTCAATCCCGCAATTCTCGATGACATACCGTTCCCACTCTTTCTCGAACTGGCCTACGTCCCTCTCTAAAACCTTCACAATGGCGTACCTTATGTCCGCCCCTTTCCCGAGATAGAGCAATATATCCTTAAGCCCGCTGTATCCCGCCTTTTTTACGATAAAATCAACCAGAAGGTAAGATTCCATATAGAGCAATGTAGCCGTGTTTCTGCTTTTTATTTTCGAAAAATCGCCGGGTATCTTCCTGAAAGGTATTAGACCTAACTTCTCGATATATTTCCCGAAGAGCTCCCTGTCTTTCGGTACGGCAAAACTCTCGGCCTTGCCGGCAATCCCCTCGTTCAGCCACAGCGGACATTTGTCCTTCGCGATATCGTATACTACCGCATGGGCGTATTCATGATAGATTATCTTAATAACTTCTTCATCGGTATATTTGAATTTATTAACGGGGATCCTTACCTTGCCGTCGAACAGCGCCAGTGTCCAGTGCGGCCTGTGCTTCAGCAGCTTACCATAATTATCCTCGGAATATAATATTACGACAACCTTATTTTTTGGATAGTAATCCAGAAACATGCCTATCCTTCCATAGGCCTCTTCCAGATATGTCCGGATATACGATATTTTGCTTACTGATATTTTCGGCGCGGCCGCTATGATGAAATGCATGGTCTCGATCTTATCGAACCCTTTTTCGACTTCACTCTCACCGCTTATTTTCCTTAACAGGGGTTTCATCCCCTTGATCCCAGGTTCCAGTTTACTGGCCTTCTCCAGATACAGTTTTGCCCTGGGCATGTTCTGGACACGGTAATAGGCCTGGCCTATATTGTAAAGAGCATATGGGTTTTCCGGATCATAATAAAGACTGTTCTCAAGCTGCTCGATGGCAGGGTTAAGCTGATCCTTGCTCATAAGATAAAAGCCGTAATTGTTATATGCTACAGCGAGGTTCTTGAGTATCGGTTTACTGGAAGGGGAATATCTGTGAGCTGCCTTAAGATCAGCTATTGCACCCTTGTAATCCCCGCTCTTAAGCTTGCGCACCCCTTCCATGTTGTGCCTGAACGCCGCCTCCCGGGAGGGAAACGCCGCGTGCGGGATGAACAACAGACAGAAAAATAGAAACGTAAATATAAAAATGATCCGCGGGTTTGTCCTACAATATCTCGCGTATCGCATATATCTTTTTCCCCCGGCTCTCGCTGTATATCCTTATGTTTATCTCTCCCAAAAGTCCCGTTGAGATAAACTGCATCCCCGCAAACACAAAAAAGACCGCCAGATACAGCAGAGGGTTTCCGGTCATATCCGTCCCTTTTATCAGTTTCATCGCGATAGTCGCGAACCCAGATAAAACCCCTGAAAGAACAGACCACAACCCCATCCTGCCGAATATCTGCATAGGCCCTTTCGTGCTGGACAGCAGAAACTTGACTGTAAGAAGATCCAGAATCACATTGACCGTCCTGAAAATATCATATTTGGATTTACCGTACCTGCGCTGGCGGTGATTTACCGGTATCTCTTTTATCGCCGCTCCCTGCCAGCTCATAAGAGCGGGCATAAACCTGTGCAGTTCTCCGTAAAGATTTATATCTTCCGTAAGCTCTTTTTTATAAGCCTTTAAAGTGCAACCATAATCATGAAGCCGCACGCCGGTATACCGGGAGATAATCGCGTTCGCGAACCAGGAAGGGATTTTTCTGGCCAATAAATTATCTTTACGGCGCGTTCTCCAGCCGCTGACCACATCATAGCCCTTTTCCATCTCTGATACCAGCACAGGTATATCCGCAGGGTCGTTCTGCAGGTCCGCATCCATCGTTATTATAATATCGCCGACGGCATGGTCAAACCCGGCGGCAATAGCGGCTGTCTGCCCGAAATTCCTCCTGAACCTTATAATCCTGATATCCGCGCCTCTTTTTTTCAAATCCCTGAGCGTTTCAAACGACCCGTCATTACTGCCGTCATCCACAAAAATTACCTCAAAGCTCTTTCCCGGGATCTCTATCTTCTCCAATTGGGACATAAGAACGGGGATATTCTCTCTTTCGTTGTACGCTGGGATAACTACGGATATATCCTTTTTCATCATATACACCCTCGTGGTTTATTGTTTTAATAAAAGCTGAAAACCTTCCTTACCTCAATCGCGTTTAGGACCGTATACGGAAAAAAAGAAACAGTCGTGGCCACAGCCGCCCCCACAGCTCCGTATGCCGGTATTAACAGCACGTTTAACGCTATGTTAAACAGCATGCAGGCGCCAAGGCTGACAGCCCTTTTCGCGGCCCGACCCTGGTAATTCAGAAACGAACTCAATAATACCGAAAACGAATAAAACACCAGATAAGCCGTTAATATCCGCAGAGGGAGCGCCGCGGCGCTGTAAGCGGACCCGAAAGCGAAACAGATAAACGATCTGGAAAAAAACAGGAGTATCGTTACTATAACCAGAAACACTACTGCATTCATTTTAAGCAGCCTGTAAAATAATGCCATTAGCTTCCTCTTGTTTTTACTGTTCAGTTTCGCGAAAACCGGCATTATCCCCATTGCCATGGCCAGGCTTATATGCGGCAATTTTACGATAATCTGCTTTGCCACGGCATAAAGGCCGACCTCTCTGTCAGTGGACAGCACCCCCAGCATCAAAGTGTCGATTTCCGTCACAAGCAAAAATCCGATGCCTATGAAAAATAACGGGATGCTGTACTTGAAGATATGCTTCGTGAAGTCCTTTTTTCCATCGGCGCGGTCCTTCATATAAAAGTTCTTACGCAGACAGTAAAATCCTATTACGGCAGCAGTAAATGCCGCAATGGTAAACGAATTCACAATACCGGTCAAGCTCCGGGAAAAACCGAGAAAAAAAACAACCAGCAGCAGTTTCAACCCGTATTCCACAAGGTTGACAATAAAATTATATCTAATCCTGTGCAGGCCGGTAAAAACCTGTTTCAGGAATTCCACCAGCCCCGCGAAAAAAATCAACGGCGCCGCGGCCGCGAAAAGAGGAGCGAATTCGGGCCTCCCGATGAACGCCGCTAAAGGCCTGCGGACCAGAAAAAGGGAAACCGCGAAAACCAGGCTGACAATAAACCTTAACCGCACGGAACTTTTTAAAACGCCGCTCAGCTCTTCCGTTTCGCTGCGCTGGGCCACGTATCTTCTCGCTGAGGCATTTATGCCGGAATAAGAAAGTACGGAAATTACAGTAAGAAGCGAGAAAAAAAAGGCCCATTCCCCGAACCTTTCCGTTCCGAGCCTCCTGGCCAGATAAACGTTAAAAAGCATGACCAGCAAAAAGGTCGTCCCTTTACCCGCGAAACTCCAGAAGGTCTCTTTGATAAGCTTGTTTTTAATGAAAAATTTCATCTTTTCTGCCGACTACCAGAAATCTCCTCAATAAGGTCAGTTTCAACTTATATAACCTGCAGTTGATCCCGTTCCCCCGGGGAAAAAAGAATATTATCCTGACGAAAAAACTCACTATATACGCGGCAAAGCCGGTAAAAAGAAAACTGAAATAGTATATCTTTAACGGCCTGATATTGTTGTTGTACAGCAGCTGTATCATCCTGCGGGCCGTTGTTACGTATGAGTGAGAGAAGTCACAGTTAAAAAAATCCTCTTTCCAGTTGAGATAATCCGGGCTGAGTATCGCGGCTACCCCGTTTTTTTTCAAAACCCTGTAAATCTCCGAAATAAAAACCCGGGCATCTTCAGCGCCATTCAAATGTTCCAGCAGATCAAACGCGATTATCAGGTCATAAGACCTGTCTTCTTCCTTCAAACGCGGCGCCATATAACGCTTTACGTTTTTTACCCCCCTCTTAATCAGATTGTCCCCCATCACTTCATTGGGCTCTACGGCATCGTAATTCCGGTAACCGTTTCGAATGAATTTCAGGGCCAGTTTTCCTTTTCCCGGTCCGACCTCGAGGATCCTGGATTCTTTCCCTTTATCTTTAATGAATGTCTTTATGATCTCAAACTGTTTGCGTATCTTAAATGCCGCGAAAAAATCGCTGATCCCTGTTGCTTCGATTTTAGCAAAATGGTCGAAATAGGCCATATAAACCTCCCGTATCTAGTACACTGTAACATTAGTCCTTAATAGTGCTTCCTATTGTCATTGTGAGGAGCCCCCCGGCTTCGCTCGGGACAGGCTCCGGCGACGAAACAATCTTTGATAATAATGGATTGCCACGCCCGCCTCTGGCGGGCTCGCAATGACCGAAGAGGCACAAAATTAATCTTACAGTGTAGTAGTTACTTTTTTTTTCTCTGTGCCCTCTGTGGTTCATTCTTTCATGTTTTATCTGCCACTATCCTCGATCCTGCCGGCTACCGCCGATTTGTAATATAATCCGGCAACGGTATCCATGAAAAGCCGCCTGAAATAATGCCAGTGAAAAGATTCGGCAAAGTAACGCACGATATTTTTCTTATCCAGCAACCTGGCTTTCAGATACAACCCCATAAGCTCCTGTTTACTCATTCCCTCAGGTAAAAACGAAATCTTCCGGGTGGAATACTGAAAGCAATTCTTACCAATCATCCTGCCGTATTTTTCCGCTTCCTGAAAAAATTCCGAACCTGGCAGCGGCTGCGCTAAAGAAAAAGACACTAAACAGCGATGTTCTTTTCTAAGCCGTTCCGCCAGAGAAATCGTCTTCTGTATCGTCGAAGAATCCTCACCCATGCCTCCTATCATAAACAGGCACCTCAGTTTAATGCCTGCCGCTGTAATCAGACGGATTGTTCTCTCCACATCCGCTGTCTTCTGCCGCTTGCCGTTTATCTCCAGTATCCGGTCATCACCGAACTCAACTCCTATGGCCATGCTTTTAAACCCGATCTCGCGCAGCTTACTATAAACCTCCATATCCCCGTGTCCGGCGTGGGTAAAGCAGGCAAACTCTATGTTATATCTTGAAAGCCCTCTTTTGTTGAATTCATCGTAAAACTTCAGGATCCTGTCCTTCCGCAGTATGAATATATCGTCGGTAAAAAATATGTTCCTGATCCTGAAATCCGCCGCCAGCAGTTCAACATAATCAAACATGGACTCAATGGAATGGTACCGCATTCTTGCGTCTCTTATTGCCCTGGATAAACAGAACTTGCATTCGTAAGGGCATCCCCTGCTGGACATAAGAAGAAATCCCCGGCCGCTTTTGATCAAAACCTTCTTCAAGACCTCCCTGGTCGGATAACCGGCCTCATCCAGGTCGACAAGGGATTCCCCGCGGTAAATCCCTTTGATATCGGCGTTATTCCTGAAAAAGGCGTCTGTCATGCTTAAAAAGATTTTTTCCCCTTCCCCCTTTACAACGGCATCGGCATGCTTCAAACCGTCCTCGGGCATCGCGGTAAAATGTATGCCTCCAAGAATAACCTTAACCCCGGGGATATCGTTCTTTATATGCCGGGCCATATAAACAGCGTCATCCCTCTGGGAACTCATGGCGCTTATGCCCACGATCCTGACGTCACGCGCTTTTATTATTCCCGTGATATAATTAATCCCACGCCAGAATTCCTTGTAACGGTCAACAATTATAGCCCTGTACTCACTGTGCGAATGGATATAATTGGCTATCGCGATAATGCCGTAAGGCAGAGAGTAAGTTCCATAGGTGGGCCCCAGCGCCCTGATCAACAAAATGTATTTCACGTTCCCCATTTTAAGACTTTCTCATAAATACGACCTGTCTTTTCCAGATAATTATTTAACGAATATCTGTCAATATTCTTCAACCCGTTTTCAGACAGCCGGCCGCTTATCCCGCCGTCTGTACGCAACAGAATGATTTTTTCTGCAAGCTCTTTCTCCTTTTTCGCTGTAAACAATAATCCGTTTTCTCCGTCAACAACTATTTCGTTTAACCCTTCGACATCGCTGGCGATCACCGGGATGCCGCAGGCCTGGGCTTCAATCGCGACCATGCCCATGGGTTCCCAGTGGGAAGGTATCACAAAACAATTCAACAGGCCGTAAAACCGGGCCATCCTGTCGACACCGCCGAGGTAGACGACTCTATCGCTGATTTGCAGTTTTTCGGCGAGATCCAGCATTCTGCCCCTGTCCGGCCCGTCCCCGGCGATCAAAAGTCTGAAATCCGCGTGCCGGCCGGAAACAATCTTTCCGGCCTTTATGAACTCTTCCCAGCCCTTGCGCCTTACCAGTCTTCCCGCGAAACCGGCAACAAAACAATTTTCACGGATTCCCATGCTTTCTCTTTCTTCCCGGAAATCGCGACCGCTGCCGAACGTGTCCAGATCAACGCAGTTATACACGACTTCCACCTCCCGGGCGCTGATCCCGGCGAACTCCGTTAATTTCCGCTTTGTGGCTTCGGAACAGGCGATAAACCTGTCAACTTCCCCGCGCGTGCTCCGTAAAAACAGTGTATAAAAAAACTGCTTCCTGAATATCTTCCCCTGTTCATGGAAGATCAATTTTATATTTCTGAAAAATAATTTCTTGAGCAGGTACCCGGTAACAAACGATTTTACAAGCTGGCAATGCAGAATATTGATATTCTTTTCTTTGATTATTCTTTTCAATTCAAACAATGACCGGACATCAAATCTGCTGCGTGAATCCCTGCAAAAAAAATTCTCTCCGCTGATCTGCGGCCCATTTCCTTTTCTCCTTAAGGCATAATAATAAGACCCTTTTCTTCTCCCGCAGATCGCTTTTGCAAGGGTCTGCGCCCCGCCTCCGCCCGCGTGATCAACGATATACAATACTTTCATGCCGATTTCCCTCCGGAGCCTGGAAGCGAACGATAAACAGCGCGGTATTTTTCCGCGATCTCTCTCCAGCCCATGCTCAATGCGATCTCTCTGGACCTCGCGCCCATCCGCGTAATTAACTCCCTGCTGTTCAGGAATTTCCGCAGTGCCGTTACAATAGATCCGCTGTCGTTTTTTTCGATGATAAATCCGTTCCCGTCCAGCAGTTCGGAAGTACCGCCGGTATCGGTTATAACGACCGGCAAGCCGCACGCCATCGCCTCCAGGACCGCGTTGCTCATCCCCTCGCTTAATGACGGCAGGACGAATACGTCGCTGCTGTTATAAATTCCGGGTAGAGACCCGGGGGCCACATAGCCGCGGAATTCAATACTGGAAGAAACGCCCAGGCCGGAGGCCAGTTTTTCAAGTTTCTCCTTCCGGTCGCCTTCTCCGGCGATTACCAGTTCAATATTATACCGCTTTAACTCCGCAAGCGCTTTGATCAGATATTCGATGCCTTTTCTCCCGATCAACCTGGAAACACAGAGTACACGCAACACGTCACTCCGATTATGACGATCAGGCCTGAACTTTTCCGTATCCACACCGTTACAGATCACCTCGATCTTCTGTGACGGATGACTCCTCAGAGCCAGCATCTTCAGCCCGTTTGAATTTGCCGTTACCTTGCGCGCGCCCCGCCAGATTTTTCCGCTCAATGCCCTGAAAAAAAGCCTATCCAGCCAGTAAAATCTCAGGTTATAATAAGGGACATCCGAACCGCGCAGGGAAACGATATACGGCACCTTCAATTTCATGGCTATAAACCCGCAGGGAATCCCGAAAAACGCGTGACAGAGGTCATACCTTTTTTTCTTTAACAATTCCCCGCAGAAAAGAGAGCATCGCCATGTATAAGCCAGTAAATCCCAGCAGGTCTGATAATGAGGGTTTTTCCTTTTGCCGATATCGAGGAAATAAATCTTTATATTTTCGGAATAGCTTTCTTCTCTGTACACGCCATAAGAGGCAGTTATAAGGTCAACATGTAAATCACTGTATCCGGAAAATTCTCTGAGTATGTAAAAAAGCGCGTTGCCGGCTCCGCCGCCCAGAGGCGGAAACTCATAATTTAACATTAATATCTTCATGATATAACCGGCTCCAGGCAAATACGCCGCGTTTTACCGGATCAAAAAGGGACTGTCAACAGCATCCTGTTATCCAGCGCGACTTTCACCCCTATAGGGACAGACCACAGCGCGCATACCGCGAAAAGCATCAATATAACAAGCTCGCGAAACCTCTTATTACCGAGCAATCCGCTGAACCTTCCGGAATAAATCCTGAACCGGTCCAGACAGTAGCCTGCCAGGACAGCCACGGCAGGATAGACTGCCAGCATACGACGGTGCTCGCGGCCTCCCCGGAGCATGTAACCAAAAGTTAAAATAACTATCCAGAGCAGGACAACCCTGTAATCACAGGCCTTCTTTTTAATCATGTTTGCGGCTTCAGAAACGAAGTCCTTAAGGGATAAAAAAACCGCGGCAAACAAAGGACAGAGATACGGCGCGCCTGTCAGATACAATATCCAGCCAGGAGGCCTTGCCCTTAACATTGCGGACCATCCGCGGACCTCATTTTGTAACGCCACGGGCTGTTCCGGCAGCCATAAAGGGTGCCCGTATATGCGGTAAATCTTAATAAACCAGAACCCGGAAACCAGGAACACGCCTGCTGAAAACAAAATAAAGCGTTTATTAAACACTATCCGCGGCAGGGATTTTACATCGGACAGCTTTTTCGTGTGTGAGAGCACGGAAAATATCCAGACGGCTATCAGAAGATACCCGCCTGTCTGTTTTACCAGGACCGCCATCCCGCAAACAACGCCACCGAACAATATAAACCAGTCCTGTTTTCTCTTTATACCCGTGATGAATAATATCGCAGATAATGTCACAAAAAAAGAGAGCATATCGTCCGCCAGGAGATACTGCGATGTCATGACAGCCACTGGATTTACAGCCATCATTAAAGCGGCGTACAGCCCTATTCTCGCCGAAAACAGTATCTTCCCCAGGAAAAATGTGCACAGCACCAGTCCAAGGCTGAAAAACAACGGAACGATAACGGCATAGAACTGCGCGTCAAGAAGCACGCGTGGTTTTATTTTCCCGATAAACCGTCCTATGTTGGTGACAACAGCCGCATAAGGCTGGCCTTTACGGGCAAACAGCTTATGCGAAACCATGAGCGCATAAGGGAACCCGGGCGGTTTATGAAAAAACGGCTGGTCATAATAATGCACCCCGGTCATATGCAGTATCCTTAAAAGATCACCCGTATCATCCGGATTGTCAGCAGGGGCGACAAATCCAACTTTTATCTTTTTGTCAGGGCCTATATCGACAAATCCAAAATTGATCCCCCTTAAATTATAGCGGCTGAACCCAAAGATATCCAGTTTCATCGCCAGGCCCAGATACTGCCCCTGGTCTCCCTTCCAGTGCGGAAGCCAGAATGTGTTCATTCTGACAAACAAGGCAAAGCATAAAATGGCCAGTACGGATAATACCGCTAAAACAACATTTCTCTTCTGTTTCATCTTCTTTCGAAACATTCTGTTTCAAAAAGTTACATATATATGCCAGTGGACGGTATGCAAAAACTATTCCGTTTTATATTAGCATATAAGCTGACGAAAATCACGCAAAAATGCCTTGCTAAATATGGCTGATAATACTATACTCTATAATTATTGTTGCTGCGGAAGAGATGTGATTTCTATCCTTTTATGACGTCTGGAGAACCCTGTGACGGAGAAAATCTGGAAAATCTGCTTTGCTGTACTATTATTGATATGTATCCTGTTCGCTTTTACCGCTGTCTCTTTTTTGCGCAACACAGAAAATACCGTCCAGGATACGGAAACTTCAGGTTACCAGAAACCATACCTTGACTTTCTCGAAAAAGTGTACACTGAAATGGATAAGAACTATTATAAGCCCGTCTCGGAAGCGGTCTACCGTAATTTTGTCAGGACATATAAGAAAAAATACCTCGCAAAAATAAAAAACAGGAAAAACAGGATAGCCAGAATCGCGCACCTGGGGGCAGGGCTTCTCGTTAATGATCTAAAAGACCCGGAGGATACGTTCACGAACTTCATACCCCCGAAAAAGGCGGATGAGTACGCAAAGAAAATTTACGGTTATGAACACGGCATAGGGATTGAAGGGCATCTGGTTAAGGGGGTCTATTTGATCGACCATGTCCAGATCAGGTCCGAGGCCTTTAAAAAAGGGATAAGAGCCCGTAATGTGCTTTTATGGATTAACGGCTTAAACATAAAGGATATGACCGAAGAACAGATAAAAGCTCTCCTTCATCCTCCTATCGGCACAGAAATCAGATTACGGATCGCCCTGATTGAGGAACGAACAACGGTTCCGTACACCATAACATGTACGGAATATTTCAAGGAAACCGTCAGAGAAATCCCTACAGATATACCCGGCGTATGCTATCTGAAAATAAGCACGTTCAATAAAGAAACAGCTAATGATATAAAAACTTACCTGAAAGACCACAATCCGGATAATATCGAATTCCTGATCCTGGATGTTATGGGTAATCCCGGAGGCCCGCCCCTGGCAGTATGCGAAACCGCGGGCATATTCCTGCCGCCCGGACAGAAGCTTGTGTACTATAAAAAGAAAAATACCCCTCGATTCGGGCTCACGTCTCCCTCTTCCGAAGTGCGGTATAACGGACGGCTGATCGTCCTGATAGATAAAAAAAGCGGAAGCGCCTCGGAACTTCTGGCCGGAACGTTAAAAGCGCACAGGCGGGCTGTCATTATGGGAAAAGAATCTACCGCGGGGTTTGCCTTCCTGAAAGGAGCGGCCAGATTCGAGGACGGTTCCATGCTGGCCATGGTAACAGGAATTGCCTATCTCTTTAACGGCATCCCATTCGGAAAGGACGGCGTCGAGCCTGCTTTTAAAATTCCACAGGATGTTATGGATATCCAAAAATTCGTACTAAGCCAGATAAAAAAATAAAAGCCGGCTGATAATCATCACTCCAGGAACCAGTATTAAAAAACAAAAAATATTGAAAACAACCATACGAAAAGCCGATTTTCTGGTATATATTGCCATCTTCCTGCTGGTAACCTCATCCGGCATGTATTTCAGGCTGTATCCGGTTACATACAACCAGCGCATGCGAGACCGGATTTTGTCCCGCCTGGTCGTTTATGCGAACCTCCGAAAAATCGTGGCCGCGGATATCGATAAATCGTATTCTTTTCTGCCACTGGCCGAAAAGAAAAAATTAGCCGATAAAAAATTCGGGCATTTGCTGAAAACCGAACGTAAAAACATCGACAAGTCCATAACAGGGATCACAAAAAAATACGGCGGAGCTCATAAATTCTACCTTCTGGGCGCCGACTCTTACTACTATTACCGTCTCACAAAAAAACTGGTTACCGACGGCAGGTTGTCCGATACATATAAAGACGGGAAATTCCTCGACAAGCTGATGATAGCGCCTGCAGGATGCTGGAGAAACATAGAAATTCATCCTTATACCGGATTCCTTCTATACAGATTCCTGAAACTGTTTATCGGCGATATCCCGCTCATGCACACCGTCTCAGTCATTCCGTTGATATTGTATCTTCTTTCAGCTGCTATATTCATGATCATCTGCCGCATGTTTAACATAAGCAGGCCGGCAATGTTAATAAGCAGTATCTTTTTTTCGCTCTCGCCCATATTTATCCAAAGGAGCTCTATAGGCTGGTACGATACCGACCCGTATAACGTATTGTTCCCACTAATGGCTTTACTGGCAGTATTCATGGCGCTCAAGCATAGTTCCGGTTATCTCTGGATATTCATACTGGCCGGGATAAGTAGCGCGTATTCCCTCTTCTGGCAGGGATGGATCCTTCTGCCGGGGCTTATAACTATGATTTTCCTGTCTATAACAGTGTTTCAAACCGCCAGAGGGGAAAATGCTTTTCCGTTTTTCAAAAAATTCCTGCTGTACGTCTCATGCGTTGTTCTGTTTTCATCGCTTTTGATAACCCCTGCAGGCCTGATGAATTCGATAAAAGACGTACTCGGTATATTCTCCGGATTTCTCATGTTCGATATTAACCTCTGGCCTGACATATTCCTGACCGTCGGCGAACTCAAAACCCCGTCAGCGGTTAAGATAACGCATATTCTGGGCGGATATGTGTTTTCCATTCTGGCCCTGACTGGATTTTTCGTCCTGCTCATGAGCAGGCATCATAAAACGAAAAAACAACAGGGCATCACAACAGGCGCGATCTTTTTCTGCTGCCTGTTCATGGCGAAAACCGCCGAGCGCTTCGTTCTGTTTCTACTGGTTCCCGCATCTATCTGCCTGGCAGCGGGACTGGACGCGCTAATCCGATATTCCCGAAAAATACCTGCCGTGTTCCCTAAAAGCAAATTGCGGCACGCGGGCTTTATAATCCGCGTGATCCCGTACCTGCTGCTGTTGTCTCCGGTTATATACGCCCACAGTATTGCCGTCAAACAGAATCCTATATTTAACGAAGTATGGGACAGGACATTAAAAAAAATACGAACGCATACCCCGGAGAACAGCATCATTAACACATGGTGGCCCCCCGGACATTTCATCAGGGCTGTCGCCGAAAGAAGCGTATCTTTCGACGGGGCGACACTGAATACCCCACAGGCCTACTGGATTGCCAGCTTTTTCCTTTCGGATAACGAACAGGAAGCCCTGGGAATTTTGAGAATGCTCAATTCGAGCGGCAATCAGGCAACGGAATTTCTGACGGACAACAATATCCCCCTCGATGAAGCCGTTGCCCTGATAAAAAAACTGGTAAAATCGGATAAAACAGAAGCAGAAAAAGCGGCCCTGCGCTATCTCCCGGAAGATAAAACACGGCACTTATTGTCGCTGACTCACGCCTCACCTCCGCCTTCATACTGCCTTATCTACAGGGATTTGATAAAAAATACACTCGGCCTGGATTTCGTTAAAGACTGGAATTTTACCAGGTCACTGGATTTAAAAGGCAGTGCCCTGGATTTGGCGGGTAGCGGAAAGGCGCTCCGGCGCGGTTCAAAAGAAAATATAGAATTGATGTGGTCTATTGCGGGCGGGCGGACATACATAGGCGAAAAATCCAGTCTGTCTTCGAGAAAAAATGATCTGATTTATTTTAAAAACGGTGTAATACTGAAAATTCCCGGTATGGAAGCCAGAATAAATGAACTTGAGGGAGAAATCTCCGGCATCCCGAAAAGCGTGATCTACACTGAAAAAGGGATGCTCGTGGAGAAAAAACTTGCCGGTTCCAGCATAAAGCTTTCGGTGTTAGTTCTACAACCCCCTGGCCAAACCTACAGCTGCATTGTAGCCCCGGCGGAAATCCTTAAATCGATCCTCTTCAGGCTTTTCTATCTCAACGGGGCCGGGCTCGAAAATTTCGAACTATTCGCGGAAGAAGAAGATCCAAAACTGAACACAAGGATATTAGTCTACAAAATAACCCAGCAGTAGCCGGCTACTCCTTGTCTTTTTTGGATTTTTCTCTTTTAAATGTTCTTTTTATGATAACTTCTCCTGAGCCACTGCCGCGGATAGAAGGCTCACCGAGAGTTATCCTCCCGTTTTTATCCGTTTCATGTTCTTTTTCTGCTTTTTTTTCGCCGGGCACTTTAGCTTCGGCATAATCCTCCATCACTCCCGCCATATCAATCTCTTTTCCCTGCTCTTTCTCACGCATGACAGCCTCAAGCTGCGCGGCCAGATTCTCGTTCCTCAGGGCCCTCAATCCCGTCACGTATTCCAAGGCTTGAGCTTTATCCCCGGCAAGAACATGAGAAAACCCCGTGATAAAGAGCACCCTGGCATTATCCGGCTTTTGTTTTCGCGCATTTGAAAAAAATCCGGCGGCTGTTTCCGGATCGTGCTTGTTAATAAGATACATCAGGCCCAGATTATAATTCAACCGGAAATTATTCGAAATATGTTTTTGACCGGCTTCAAGGCAGGATATCGCCTTATCCGTTTCGCCTGTCCTGTTATACAGCGCCGCTATCTCATTATATATATCAGGCTGTCGAACCGAGACGGACAAGGATTTTTCAAAGTATAATATCGCCTGCCGCTCTCCGCCTCTTTTTTTCGCGTATATGGCTCCCAGGATGTTATACGCGTAAAAAAGTCTGGGGTTGACACTCAATGCCGCCTTGCAGTTCTGCTCGGCTTCTTTATAAAAACCGCGCTCAAAAAACTCTCCGGCTTCTTTCAATAACTTATAAACATCCAGTGTCTCACCCGGCATGAATTCGCAGCAGAAAAAAAGTAAAACCGCCAGACAGATAAAAACAACCGTTTTTTTTGACATGTGCTAGTGCATTATCAGTTTTTCTTTGATATACAGAGTTTTTCCCGGGGGGGGGCCGGCGGTACAGCGGCAGAAAGTATCCTGGCTTTTGCGATAATCAATTTCAGGATCGTTACCGTACATTTTACCCGATAATCCTCCCTGTCCTTAACAGCTATCTCAAAAGAAAATATCCTTAAAGGCTTTTCCGCGTTCTCAATGGCGTAAAAGAAATCAAGCATATCCCTCATGGTGCCGGTACATTCAACAGTTAAACTGTATTCATGATAATCTTTTTTTTCCTCCGAACTTACCGGGTTTATATTCACAAGCGCAACACCGGACGATTTCGCCATCCCCTCGACTTCGCTTAAAAATAAGGCTATTAATTCTTCCTGCGTCAGGCCTTCGCCTATATAGTAGTCCCCGTATGCCGCGTCTTCATCTATCATCCTGTCTTTATACTGCAGAATACGTATGTTCTTTTCTATCAATTTTGTCTGGGTACTTATTTTTTCGTCAAGCATCCTGCATTCGCTGCAAATGGGAGCTATCATCAGTCTATCGACAAGGGCCAGACATACCAGAAAAGACGCCGCGTATAATACCTGCTTCTCTTTCGTGGACAGTCCTGAAAAAAACGCTTTGATTACACTCATCATCCGGTCTCTCTGTTCTCAAGCAGCAATGTCAGGCCGAAGTCAGCTACTTCCAGGTCTTTATGCCTTCTGCTTTTGGTGAAATCGACCTTTACATTTTTAAAAACCCTGCTGTTTTCCAATTCCGTAACAAGCGAAAATACCTCCGACATACTGTCTGCCGTACCGGTAAACGTCACGGTTTCTCCGTCCCTGAAGTTTATACTGCTTAAATATACCTCCTGCGGCATCAAATTGAACAGTTCACTCAAAACATAGAGTGCCTCGCCCTTTTTATTCAGGAACCTCTTTATAATCGCCGTCCTTGTTGAAACCTCCGCCACTTCTTTAACCTCACGGTTTTCTCTGGCATAACTCTGCTGCAGTTTTTTTAAATAGAAGCCCTTTAATAAGATCTGCGTCAAAAAGGTCGCGCAGAAAAGTACCAGGATTACCATAAGAAAAGTTCCCAGTTTTATTACCTCCCTGGATTTCTTTTTTATCGCCCTGCTTGCCCTCACATCCTCCGGTATCAGATTCAGACAGCGGCCGCTCGTAACCATGACCGGCGCGAAGACGGAAAATAAAGAAATATCCGCGCTGTCAGCGGTTGAAGCCGTGATGTCCGAGGGTATATCGATAAGCGTAGAATAAGATACAACTTCTACCTGCGTCCCTATTGCCTGTCTTGTGTCTTCCAGCATACCGGATACCGCTTTAACCGCCCCCGTAAAATAAATCTTTTCCGGCATATCGCCTATATTGTTCGCCTGATATGAATCAAGTGATTTCTTCAACTCTTCCAGAAATACCTGCCTGTTCTCCCCGGGTTCTGATTCGATATCGTGCGTTCCGACAAATATGGATCTTATATACATGATGTTGTTATCCTGCACAACCGTAAAATCCGCCGATGTCATGTCCATATGCACTATGCCCACAGGCTTGTCACTCTTGTCCGGGCACAGTTCATAAAACAGCTTGGGCGCGACTTCAGCTGCCAGCACGGCCGTATCCGCTTTATGCCCAGCTCTTTTTATGATATCGTACCGCTTTGTAACGACATCCCGCTTAACGGTAACGAGCAGTATCTTTGTATAACGTTCCTGCAGAACGCCTATATCCGCGTAATCGATGACGATTTCATTCTTTGGATACGGGGTATGTGTCCCCGCCTGCAGATCTATTATCTGATTTATCTCCTTCTTATCGGTTGAAGGTATTTCGATATTCTTGTACATCCCGTACTTTGACGGTATAACATTTATAACCGCGGCTCTTTTTATATGATGGACTTCCATAAATTCCTTTATGCCGCCGGCGATATCATCTTCGGAAAGAGAGGCACTATGGCACACTTTGGCAGCCGTCATATCCGTCTTATTCTTCGAGACTTTAAAATAGACACTCTTAAAGTACTGATCGCCGATTTCTATGCATACAATATTTTTTTGTTTTTTTAACGAACTGCCGGTTATCATAAGATGTCACACCCTGATCCTTCCTGCATTCTGTAACCCCAATACTTTATCCGGTCGTCTTTTTCAAATACGCACATGACCTTTCCGCAGCCCCGACCTCTATCCAACTTACCGGTACATACCGCGTTAAAAGTGCCGGATCTGGTGTCTAATACGCCTCTTGCGGACAGCCTCAGTAATTCATCCGTTTCAATGTCGGACAGATCATAATGGCCGGTTAAAACCTCTGATATGTCGGCCGAATAGAAGACATTGTCGTCAAGGGTACCTTCTGTCATGTCCGGGCCGCTTCGAAATAACACCACCTTATGCGCAAGACTGTCGCTTAACCCCAAAGATGCCAGCACCGGGATAGAAGCAGTATTTATGTTTATCCTGCCATTAGTGAAAACAGTTATGTAGTCCCGTACCTCAAGGAAAATTTCACTGCTCATGCCGTCAACCAGCAGTAACTCTTCAAGCGTACTAAAACACCGGTTTCTCGGCGTATATTCATATCCTGACTCCGCATAATTCGCGGTTTCCGTTGAACCGTACCCTCCGCTGCCGAAAACGTCATCAGGGTCACGCCAGTCAATAACTGAATCCGCCAGTTGAGAAGCCGCGATATCATCCAGTCCCGCTGTCTTCGCAAACAACCTTTCCAGTATATCCTTATCCGCGTAATTTACGTTTATCTTCCTCTCTTCATCCACAACGCCGAACCGGAACGCCTTACGGTCCGTGATGTTATCCATATATTTATATTTCAACATAAATACGCCACGCCCCAGCCGGACATTTCCGAATAAAGCGGGATCATTGGCCCAGAAGTCGTTCAGTGAATCCGCCTCAGGCGTCAAATCTCTTTTACGCGAAGAGGAAACTATATCCAGCATCATCAAAATACCGGAATATGTCAAATCATACAGCTCTTTTCTTTCCTCAATCTTACCCGCAAGCAGGATCTGCTGCCTGGCCATGGATCCAAAAACCACCGTTAACACGCTCAGAAATATCAGTGTCCATAATGATAATATTAAGATGCTACCTCTTTGTGTCTTTCGCATTTTTTGAAAATCACCCTTCACTCGTCACTCATCACTCTTCACCCTTCACCAGTTTCTTTTACATCAAACCGCATTAACCGGGATTTTAATGATCCTGCGGAACTTATCCACTTTTATCTCTACCGCTACGGGCGTTTTACCTGCTGCCGGACAAAACTCCAAAAGATTGCCGGAACCGTCCGAAAGGCAGAATTTAAATGCCAGATTTTCAACGCCGCCTAAAGCCTCTGTATCAACCCGCGGGGTATCCGAGCTAAATCCGTAAATTCGTCTTCGCACCTGCCCCTTCCCGGGCAAAAAAACGTACTCTACCCTGAACAGAGACATGCCGGTTTCTTCCTCCGAAGACCGGATATCATCCGGAGAAAACAAAAGATAATCGGTATCGTGAACATAAAAAGACATCCGGTTCACGGAACCGCTGAACTCCATACCGGGAATACGGCAATAATTCCTTAAATCATAAGCTATTTTTTCGAAAAATATAACCGCGTCGTTCTGGGGTTTGTTTGTACACAACCAGTTGTACGCCGATATTCCGCTGCAAAAAGTCCTGTATATGCCCAGTCCGATAAAAACTGCCATCGAGCTTGCCACTAACAACTCAAGCAGGGTCAGGCCGGCTTTTTTATGTCTTTTAAAAGCCATATATCGTGATATCTTCCGGAAATGCAACTACTGCGGGCTCTTCATATAACGCACCCGGTTCAGGATTATACTCCTTCCACCATCGTCCCAGGACGTGCTCATTTCCATCCTGTAAAGCTTGTCAAATCCCGCCAGTTTTTTTAACTGCACTGTTAAATTGATTTCAGGCGCGCTTCCGCCGACCTTTTTATCGGCATATCCCTCTGTTATGAGATTTTCGCTCATAAGGCTCTTAATGTTCCATATTTCATCTTCCATCATAAGATCCGCGGCTATCCTGTTTTTGATATGCCTGGCCGAAGACAGGGATCCAAAAAATATGGGGAACATATAGGAAATACCAAAAACCAGGACAGCCATAGCGATCAAAACCTCCAGAAGGGTAAACCCTTTTCTGTCTCCCCGGAGAAAAGGGGGATTCCCGCGTATTCTACTGCCAATTCGAGATATTTGTTTCATCATCAATCCCGTTTGAACCCAGCGAATATAAATCATAATCTGTCCCGTGAGTGCCCGGATATTTGTATATGTATTCCCTGCCCCACGGATCCGTAAGACTTCTGTTTTCCACATAAGGGCCGTTCCATCCTGCGGGCCTGGGTGGTGCCGCCGGCTTCGTGATCAGGGCTTTAAGCCCCTGACCACTCGTGGGGTATCTTCCGTTATCCAGTTCATAAAGCTTTAAAGCCGTCGCTATATTGACGGTAATATCCGCTCTTGCTATGGCTTCTTTAGCTTTCTCCGAACGCCCTGTTAAACGCGGTACTATCATAGCCGCCAGCGCGCTGATTATCACAATCACCAGAAGGATCTCAATAAGAGTAAACCCTTTACTGGCAGCCTTTACAGGCGAACGTTTATGCGCCCTTTTCAGTTTTAATAAGCTATTCATAAGCCGATCCTGCCTGTTCTGTAAATTTCAGGGTCAATTTTCATATGCGTTACATCTGCGTAATATTCAGATGAAATATCGGCAGCAGTACGGCGCTCACAATAAACCCCACAACTAACCCTATGACCAGGACCATAACAGGTTCCAGAAGAACTGTCATCGTATTGATTGCGTCCGCACAGTCCGCCTCAAACGTCTCCGCTATTTCCGCCAGCACCTCCGTCAGATTACCCGATTCCTCCCCGACATTTATGAGATTCAACGCAAACGAAGGAAATATCCCCGTATTTTTAAAAGTCGTGCTGACCGACTCGCCGGTTTCTAATCCTTTCAGGCCTGACCGCAGTCTGGAGCTGATGACATCTTCGTTAAGTATCGGCAGAGAAATACCTATAGCGTTTATAATGGGTATACCGTTCTGTAAAGACACTTCCAGTGCCCTTGTAAACCTGGCCAGTTCGGATTTAAATATCAGCGCGCCAAACACCGGCACATTCAACTTGAATATCGAGATATAACGTCTGAATATCCTGTTGTTAACCGCCCTTTTGAATATCAAAATGAAAATAATGATCCCCAGAACGATCCAGAACCAGTTATTTCTTGTAAACGTGCTCATAGATATCAAAATCTTTGTCGGCAAAGGCAGGCCGGTATTCAGGTTCAATAGCAGCGGCAGAATGCGCGGCATCACATTTGTGAACACAAACAAAATAGTAAGTATCCCCACTATCAGGACCAGAACCGGATATGCCATGGCGGATTTGACCTTTGATATAAGCTGTGACTGTTTCAGGTAATACGCGGAAACCCTTGCCAGTGACTTATCCAGCGCACCGCTGTCTTCACCACTTCTTACCATGGCCGTGAAAAAGGACGAAAATATTCGGGGGTAGTCCATCATAACCGCGGATAACGACTGCCCGTTCTTTATCTTATCAGCCATGTCGCTGATCACATGGCTGAAATATCTGTCTGTTGTCTGCCCGGATAACATGTTAAGGGCCCTCAGCATAGGGACGCCTGATTTTAGAAGCGTCGTTAACTGCCTTGCGAACAATATGAGTTCTCTCTCTCTGACCCCGAACAAACATCTCCAGTTGTAACGGGGACCGACCCCGCCCTCTGCTTCTTCTTCGACAGATGTCGCCGTATAACCTTTTTCGCTGAGTCTGGCAACAGCATCCTCGGCGCTGGCGGCGACAATCCTGCCTTCAACGATCTCTTCGGGGCCGTGTTTGGCTTTATAGACGAATTTTTTCATGGAAAAACTCAGTATAACCGGGACTCATGCCAATACCCGCTTTTTAATGCGGCCGCTTCTGCCTGGCAGACTCTCGCCTGACAAACTCATCTATTGTCGTACGGTCTTCGCCGGACATATCCATATAACAGGCCGCTACATAAAAAAAGTCCGGCAGATCCTTTTCCCGTCTTACGATCTTTGCGAAGCATTCTATCGGGCGCTCCCTTCCCGGGATATCTATCTTCATCTCAAGTATTGAATTCACCGGCAGCCTGTACCTCGATTCAAACATTATCCCGCCGGCGCTGATATTGGCGGTCGAAGTGAAAATCTCTTTATAAACTTCATCGCCTGACCCGGCGCCGGATATTCCTTCGGCAAAAAGATATTCGGAGAATCTCTCCTCATCACTTTTTTTGACCTTTCTCTTGAGCGGCTTCCCGCGTTCAGGCCGGCTTTTCCCTGTCCGGTCAAGCCCTATTATTTCTCCTTCAGCCTTCTCAATAAGTCTGTACCGTAAAGACGTCCTCGCGGATACGCGCGCGTATAACCTTTTGTCAACTGAACGATTGCCGGCCAAACGTGTCCTGGGGCCGGAATCTTCCGGGATCTTCCTGATCTTGACATCCATGTCCTGGCATACGTTTAATACCTCTTCCGGTGTCGTTATCCCCTGCAGCACCTTCCGCCAGCCGTTCTGCAATAACGTATCCATTCCATTCTCTATGGCTTTATTTTTTATGTCCGTTGCCGCGGCTCTTTCCGATATTAATCTTTTTATCTCCGGATCCACAACCAGAATCTCGTATATTGCCATTCTTCCGTAGAACCCCGTAAAGTTGCACTCTTCGCAGCCTTTACCCTTGAAAATCCTAATGTCGTCCTCGAAACCCAGGTCTAAAGCAACAGCCATGGCCTCTCTTATCTCCGCGGCAATGTCCGTATCTTCCGTTTTACAGCCGGGACAGATAACCCTGATCAGCCGCTGGGCGATAAATGCTTCCACGCTCGAGGCGACAAGGTACGGCTCTATGCCTATATCAACCAGTCTTGTAACACTCGTAGCGGTGTCATTCGTATGAAGCGTAGATAACACAAGATGGCCCGTAAGCGCGGCCCTGATCGCAATCTCAGCTGTCTCCCTGTCTCTTACCTCTCCTACCATCATTATATCAGGATCATGCCTGAGCATACTCTTCAGACCTTTCGCGAATGTCAGTCCCAAACTCTCGTTAACCTGTATCTGTGTTACATTTTCTATCCCGTATTCTATCGGATCTTCAATCGTTATGATTTTTTTTTCGTTTCTGTTTACCTCCTTTAAACACGCGTATAAAGTGGTGGTTTTCCCCGAACCCGTAGGCCCGGTTACGAATATGATCCCGTTCGGCTTCTTGAGAAAGGATTGGAAAGTTTCCATATCTTTGGGAAACAGCCCGAGTTTCTTCAGGCTGAAAAACGTCTTTGCCGGCAGCATTCTTATGACAACACTTTCACCGTGGGGTGTCGGCATAAAAGATACCCTTAGATCTAAAACCTCATCCTGCACCTTAACCACGGTTTTGCCGTCTTGGGGAACTCTGCGTTCAACTATGTCGAGATTGCTCATTATCTTTACCCTTGAAAGTATCGGCATAATAAAACGATTGCCATCTTCCGGCACCTTCTGATCCTGCAATACTCCATCCACCCTGTACCTGAGCCTTAACTTCCCCTTGAACGGTTCGATATGTATGTCTGTCGCTCTTTTCCTGTAAGCCTCGAGGATTATCTGGTTTACCAGCCTGATAACCGAAGCGTCACCCGCGAGCTTCTCTATATCATCTATCCCGGCCCGTAACTCGGGAACTTCAGAAACCGGTATTCCATCTGCCCGTTCCACCATCTTATCGACGGTATCGGCTGCCAGGCCATAGTGGCGTTTCAACAGTTCCTCCACCTGATCCCTCTTCGCTAAAACAACCGAAAGCCGGTACCCCAGAATCAATTTCAACTCATCCTGGACGTTTATGCTCAGCGGCCGGCCGGCGGCAATGGTAAGCTTATTCGATTCAAGGCTTAAAGGCACGAATTTATAGTGCCATGTAAACTTTGCCGGAACCGCCTTTATGGCTGCCTCCTCAACCTCAATATCATGTAAATTCACAAAAGGAATATGCGTAATACCGGAAATAATGGATAACAGTTTATCCTCCTGCATTCGCTTGTTGTCCAGAAGATATTCGTGCAAAGCAACATCCATCTCTCTGGCCTTTTTTGCCGCCTTCTTGAGCTCATCTCCGCTAAACGGTCCTTCTGACAGAAGTCTGCTATAAAGTTCTTTCTCGATTTTTTTCATCCGCGCTATTTAACCTTTCCTATCATATAAAATTCTTTGGGCTTTCTTTTATCGACATCACCACTGATTATTTTATCACAACTGTCAAGCGTCTCGTCTATGGTGACATATTCTCCTTTCATGCCGGTAAAAACCTCCGAAACTATAAAAGGCTGTGTCATAAAATTCAGCAGTTTTGACGCGCGGCCGTAATCTATCCTGTCCTGCTTCGAAAGCTCCTCCTCGCCTATAACCTGTACTATCTTATGAAGCGACCCGTATTTATTCAGCAGCGTAACAACCTGCTGGGAAATATCAAAATGCCGCTGTCCCACTATATTCGGATCAAGGTTTGAACTTGAGCTGGTTACTGGATCTATCGCGGGGAAGAATCCTTTCTGGGCCAGATCCCTCGAGAGCTTGATTATGGAATCCAGATAACTGAAAATAGCCACGACAGCTGGATCCGTCATGTCGTCCGCCGGGACATAAACGGCCTGGAGCGCGGTAACCGACCCTCTGCCCTTGACTGAACGTATCCTTTCCTGGACAGTGCCGACTTCGGACGCCAGTGTCGGCTGATAACCTGTTTCGGAAGGCACTCTTCCAAGAAGAATGGATACTTCCTGGCCTCCCTGAACGAAACGGAATATGTTATCCATGAATAAAAGCACGTCCTTATTCTTGCTCTGGATGTATTCGGCCATTGTTATGCCCGTATTCACTACTTCATACCGCGCGCCCGGTGGTTCGTTCATCTGCCCGAAAACCATCATTACGTTCTTTAATAAACCGTGGTCTTTAAGCTCAAAAAAGAGCTCATGGCCCTCTCTTATACGTTCGCCTATACCCGCGAAAACACAGGCGCCACTGTGTTTGACTACTATGTTGTTCATGATCTCAAGAATAATTACGGTCTTGCCGCAGCCTGCCCCTCCTAAAATGCCTGTCTTGCTTCCTTTTACAAGAGGAAACAAAAGATCTATCACCTTTATGCCCGTTTCAAGAACCGCGGGTCTTTCCGTAAGTTTTGAAGTCAAATTCCAGTTCGGCTCCAGCGGCGGTCTCCTGATCTTCCATTTCTCCTTCGTAACAACTTCCGGTTTATTATCAAGGGGCTTGCCGTAAAGATTCACAATCCTGCCGTAAAGCTCATCTCCGACAGGAATTTCAACAGGCCCGCCTGTAATATACGCCCGGCTGTTTTTTTGCAGATTCAACGTCGAAGATAATGAAATACATCTTACTACCTGACCCTCCAGATGCTCGGCAACCTCCAGGAGAACCACTCTCCCGTCAAACGCCTCTGCCTTCAAAACATCATAAAGCGACGGCATAAGCATATCAGCCCCGTCGAATTTAACGTCCACAACAGGCCCCTGTACGGATATTATCCTTCCGCTCGCGGCCTGCTGTTCCGTGTCTGTTTTCGTTTCCGGATCTTTGTCTGTCTTCCGGACGGCTTTGTCTTTCATTTTTCTACCGGCGATTTAATGTATCTTCTACCGCCTTGCCATTTTCGAAGCGGTAAAAACTTCCCTTAAGCTCTTGTCGATATCCGATTTCTTTGACTTTTTGAAACCTATTACCAGCCCCTTCTGGTCTTTCTTCAGCCTCTCCAGGCTTGATTCCAGCTGCTGGCTCTGGGCCGCGAAACCCGCTATAACGCAATCTTCCAGCATTTCAAATATTCTGCAGGTAAGCCAGATATCGGCGAGATAGTCCATTATATCGTTGGGATCCGATTCGACGATTACCTTTTCAATAACGTCCTTAAGCCCCTGTTGTTTTGTCAGCAGTTCGTCGGAAGGTAATATCTGGACCACAAACGGTTTTATGAACTCCAGGGACTTTGCCCTTGGATGAGCGACGAATACTCTGCCTATCTTTCTTTCTTTAACCTGCTCAATGATGTAGTCTTTTACTTCCAGGGAGATCTTATAAAGGCCTTTTTCCTCGATTCCGGTAAACGCGGTCATTTTGGCGTCGGTTAGAATCCGCATTTTCTCAAGGCCCTTGTATCCTATAATTATATATTCACGGTCCTTATACTTCTCTCCCTCTGCCAGTGCTGTCCTGCAGATCTTCGCTGTTATATCCGCCATAAAACCGCCTTCGGAGCTAATAACCACAATCCCCGCCCTGTCAACCTCGGATTTAACCAGAGGGCTTTTAGTCCCCGAAAGGTTTACCATCCGGAAAAATTCAGTAAACGCGTCCGCGAACCTGGCAAACTCTTCCTTGCGTTTAGCCGTATTAAAAAAGTGATTGGCGGCTACGTCTTTAAGTATTCCGAATATCTCGACCATGGTGTTGACATCGTCCAGGTCCGACTTTATTTTTGCCGTTCTCCCCATAAGTCCGCCGTTACAACCCTTTCTCTATTTTTTTCTTTATGACCGTGCTGCTCTCCTTCAACTTGCTCGCGACACTGTTGTCTAAAACCAGACTGCCGAATTTTACGATAATACCGCCTAAAACCGCTTCGTCTACCGTTTCTTTGAGAATTAAATCTCTTTTGTTTTTTTTACGAACAGCCTCTTTTATCCTGGATTTCATAGTGTCGCTCAAACTGCTTCTGGTTATCACTTCGGCCTCTTTTGTCCCGGCAGGGATATGGTGACTGGCTAAAGCCGCGAATTCCTCCAGGAAATTCTCTATAATAAAGTCATCTATCTTGTTTCTTATGACGTCCTTGTAAGTCAAATTTAAAATATCGCGGCAGTAATCCGTCATCTTGAGCTGCTCTTCCTTCTTTATCTCCTCCCTGATCCCCTCTTTTGCCGCCACAGTATCAGCTATTAACCTTTCGGCTTCTTCCCTCGCTTTTCTCAAAAGATTGTCCCTTTTCTCGTACATCTCCTTCTCCGCTTCATCCTTCATTTTAGCGGCCAGTCTCTCGCATTCCCTTTTCTTTTTCTGGTATTCCTCTTCCGTCTGCTGTATCTTGCGGGCAAGCTCCTCTTTTTTTTTGCCCATCTCCGAGTATGACTGGTTAAGCCTGTTCACGGCGCTTTCGGTATCGCCCAGCATTATTCTTTTTAAAAAATAAATGACCACCCCGAATATCACAACTTGTATTACTATAAGCTGAAATAAAAGCATATCACCCGCCCGTCCTTAATCCTGATTTAACCTGAAAACAACTGAAATATAACCAGCATAGCTATGATTGAAATCGCCTCGACAAAAACCAGCAGCAGGACCATCCCCATGAATATTTTCGAAGCCGCGGACGGATTCCTGCCCAGAGCCTTCAGTGTGGCATGCCCCAGAACGGCAATGACAACAGATGGGCCCACGGTTACCACAAACATAATGAACAAAATTATTAACGCAGTCATGACTTCTTAATCGTGCCTACTCAATCATTTAATTCCACAATTACAACGCATTCATTCTGGAAAAATCTGATAATACCGTGTTTAATCGCAATGGTATATTTCCAGTCAATAATAATCTCACCCTGCTTGAGAACGCTCAACACGGGATAATGATACGGTAACAGTTCAAATTCACCGGTATCTCCCTGCAGGAAAAGATTCGTAACCTCTCCCTCGTATATTATCTTGTCAGGATCTATTACCAAAAGCTTGAATTTTCCTGCCCTTTCGTCCATATTACGGCCCCTGAACCGTTACGCCTCTTCGGAAAATTCTTCGTTTTTTTCTTCCGCCTCAGCGCTTTCCTTTTCAGCGCCTTCCTCCAGTTCGTCTTCCAGTTCGCCTTCGTCCTCTATCTGCTCCTTGTGCAGTATGTCGGTATATTCCTTGTAGAATTCGTCCAGTTTTTTTACTATATCCTCGGTTAAATCCTTTTCCTCGGAGATTTTTTTCACAAGATCCGGGTATTTTTCCACGGCGAATTTCCCGATCTCCCCTTTTAATCTCATAATCCGCTTATCGTCCAATTCATATATCAGTTTTTTCGAAAGCCCGTAAAATAAAATTACTTCCTGAGCCATATCAAAAGGTTTGTCCCTCTCCTGTGTAAGCAGCTTGGCCAGTAATTCCCCACCCTTCATCTCATTTGCTCCCTCTTCGGTTTTTGCCCCTCCGGCTTTCAGTCTCGAGACCATTAAAAGTTCCCTGTATTGAAGATATTCGAGCCTCAGGGATTTTGCCAGTTTTTTCATGGCCGGCCACTGGACCTTACTTCCGATACGGGATACGGACAAACCGATGTCAATGGCCGGCTTGAACCCCTCGCCGAAAAGAGGCGTACTCAAATATATCTGGCCGTCCGTCATTGAAACCAGATTAGTCGGCACATACCCGGCAAAATCGCCTTCAAGCAATTCGATAATTGGAAAGAACGTCATGGAGCCGCCGCCGAGTTCGTCCGACAGCTGAGCGGCCCGTTCTATCATCCTTGAATGCAGATAAAAGACATCTCCGGGATACGACTCCCTTCCCGGAGGCCTGCCCAACAAAAGCGACAGCTCCCGGTAAGCCCAGGCGTGCCGGGTAAAATCGTCAAAAACAATAAGAACATGCCCGCCTTTACGCATAAAATACTCCCCGATGGAACAACCTACATAGGGCACCAGATACTGCTGGCCCGGTGATGTGCCTGCTATAGCGGCCACAACCATGGAATACTCAAAAGCGTCATGCATCTTGAAAATGTCCACCACTTTGGTCATCGCTGTTTTGGCTTTTCCTATACAGCAATATATGCATACAATATCTTTTCCTTTCTGATTTAAAATAATATCCGTGCCGATAGTGGTCTTGCCGGTCATCTTATCCCCCAGGATCAGCTGCCTCTGGCCTTTTCCGATTGGGATCATGGAGTCCAGTATCTTAATCCCGGTCTCCAGCGTGTTTGCTACCGGCGCTCTGTCCATGACTGACGGGGAGTCGGCGAATATCGGATAATACTCGTCCGGTATAAGGGGGCCTTTATTATCCAGCGGCTCTCCCAGCGGATTTATGACCCGTCCGACAAAATTCTTGCCGACTGGCGTGTTAAACGGCTCCAGTGTCATTACGGCTTTATCGCCTGTCGCCAGATTTTCTTTCTGCCTGATAAGGAGTATCTGTGTTTCATGCTCGTCAAACCCTATGATTATGCCCTCTGTCCCGTATCCGAACCTGACAAGCTGGCCGTTTATGCAGTTGTCAAGTCCTGTCACGGTAACTATACAGCCCTTGATTGACGTTACGGAGCCGAACTCTTTATATTGTAAAGGTGTCATCCCGCGTTCCCCTTTGTGGAATCCAGTGACCACGTGCGATAAAAAAAAGCGGTCAGTAACACGACAAAGGCAACTATCATCAATACGATATTCCGGACAGTTTCTTTCCTGACCTTTTTCGTCTCTTCTTTCCTGATGCTTTTCCTGAGGCCGCGCAGCTTGTCAAGGTTGTCCTCAATCATACGCAGTCTTTTCTTATTGCCCCTGAAAGTGACCATATAACCACCGGCGCTTTCGCTGGTTTCCAGGGATCCGAGAATTATATCCGCGTCATCTTTTATCGCGCGGAAGAGTATCTCCGCGGTAGGCGCGGAATCCGTTCCCTTCAGTTGATCGTTCAGCGCGGCGGCATTCCTTACGTATCCGGTTACAATGTCTATCGGGACCGCCCAGACATTTTTGACTTTGACATGAAACCGCTTCGTTTCATAGGGGCCGAACAATACCTCTTTGGATAAGTAAAACTGGTCTCTGGCGGCATCATGTTTTATTTCAAAGCCTTCCATGTCTTCTAATATATGCTGCGGCATTATTTCTTCCGGCAGATAATATTCTATATGCCTCTTTAACTTTTCACCACGGATATTTTCCGTCTCTATTACGATAGTGACGGTCTCCGCCGGCCCGGGCCGCTCTGTGCCGGCGCCTTTTGCCGCGGCCGCGGAGAACCCTGCGGCTGTTGTTGCCGTAAAAACCGCTGTTAGAATCATTATCCATTTCATCAACTAAGTCCCGCCGGAACCGCTTTCCACTTTCTTCATATCGCGTTTCTCTTCCTTTTTAACGATTGTAATCCATATAACGTAAAAAACAGAACTCAGTATTATGACAAACGCTACAATTATCAGGATAATCTTCCAGATAATCCCTGCGGTAAGCTTTTCCTTGAATAATCTATCGGATAACTCCTTTATCTTTGACAAAACATCCATTTCCTGCAACACGTCTACAAGGCTCCGTTTCGCCTCCTTTGCCTTCTCCTCCTCTAACTTAATATCTTTCTCAAGGTTACGCAGCTTCTCCAGGTCGTCTTCAATCGCCTGCAGCCTTATCTTATTGATGCGGAAGGCGGATATATACCCCTTGACGCTTTCGGCTTTTTGCTGAGACTCGATGATCAAATCCGCGGTCTCTTTTATCGTATTGAAGAGAATCTCCGCGACTTCCGCGACAGCGGTGTCGGCGAACCGTTCATTCAGGGCGGAAGCCTCTTCTACATACGCGTTTATACGGTCTTCGGGGATAATCCAGACGTTTTTGATCTTTACGTGAAAACGCTTTGTTTCATGGGGGTCGAACGCCTCCTCTCTGAACAGATAGAACCGATCCCTGCCCGGGTCGTGTCTTACCTCAAAACCCCCGGCATCTTCTATATATTGCGGTATTATCTCCCTGGGCAGATAATATTTCAACGGGACATCTACCTTCTCGTCCAGGATATTCTCACCTTCGATTATAAGAACGAGGGTATCCTCCGGTTCCGTTTGCCCTGTCTGGATCTCTTTTACTTTATCCAGGAGAAATATCTCTTTTCTGATACGCTGTAGCCTCTCTGCGTTCGAGGAATACATCCGCATTCTTTTTTCTATGTCATCCGCGGCGTCTTCCTGATATCTTTCGATAGCTCCCAGTCTGCCCCTTAATCCTTCCTCTATAAGCTTTAATGTTTTCTCATCCACGGTGCCCTTGAGGGAATTGATCTTGTTGTCAAGAATGCCGTATAAATCCCTGATTTTCTCCTGGGGAATCGTCCATACATCCCTTATAATAATCTTTAATGTCCTGACTTCCTTCGGTTCAAGCTCCAGGCTGCCGTAAACGTAATACATCGACTTTTCCATGTCATACTCGACATTTAACCCGGCGGGATCCAGTATATCCCGTCTTTCCAGCCCGGGCGGCAGTTCATAATGGACCGGGACGGTCTGTGTCTCCTCCTCCGAAGGATTGGCGATAACTATCTTAACCGCGACGTCCGCGCAAACCTCCCCCGGGCACAGGACGCACGCCAGAAAGATTATGCCTGCGGCTAAAAAACTGAATTTCCCCGCTTCTTTCATCCGCGTAACCATGTGGTAAATCACTCCATTTCAAACCATGATTTCATTATAACAGCTTTCTGCTCTTTTGACTTATAAATAATATCCAGTATGGTTTTTATCTCTTTTACTTTATCCTTGATAGCTCTCGAATCTTTTACTTCCTGTTCGCTCAGACCCAGAATAGTCTCCATCTTAAGCCCCAGGGCCTTGACTGATTCATTTACGGCGTTTGCCATAGCGTCTATTATATTTTTCTTCAGCTGTTCGTCATCCAGCTTGGTCGGCAGCATCGTTTCAACCACATGACTCAAGCTCCCCAGAACAGTATTCATTTTTTCTATATAGTTATATATGCTTATGTCCCTTCCTTCCGCATCCAGCTCTTCCCGGACCGCCTGTATCTCAATATACGCGTCATTGCTGTAGTTTTTCGCCTGCTTTATTCTCCCAAACAGGGTCTCCTGCGTGCTCTCATCCGCGGCGCTTCCTATTAACTGCGCGTAACCTTCCACATCGTTAATCTTTCCGAACAATGTGTCCGCATCCACTGTGTCATCGGGAGACCCTACAAGTGATTCAATCGCGGTTAATGTTCCCGTTATCGCGGATATTGCCTCTACGTCAAGACCTTCAACAGCGGTTTCTATGTCGGTTATGGCCGTCTCCAGCGCTTCAACGTCAAGGCCTGCGACCAGGCCATCAATACGCTCTACTACTCCGTACAATGAGTCTGCAACTCCAGGGCCGCCTATAGTATTGTTTAAAGCATCAACAGTGGTCCCCAGATCCAGCAGGTCGTCCAATATGTCATCTATTTTACCTCCGATAGTGGCGATATCATCCCAGTTAATAGCAGCCGAAGTCATTGCCGCTAAATCTGTCCAGTTTATACTAGAAATGGTCTGACCTTTCACATCTGTCCAGTTTATGCCCACCCCGCTCATATAGGCAAGGTCTTCCCAGTTTATGCCTTTTTCACTCATCATTTGCAAATCATTCCAGTTAACTCCAGCTTCTGACATATCTGTAATATTATCCCAGTTGACGCCCGCTTCGGCCATGTTTGCTATATTGTCCCAGTTTATGCCCACGCCGGCCATTGTCTCCATATTATCCCAGTTGACGCCCGCAGCAGCCATTATCTTTATCTCCTGCCAGTTTATGCCCGCCTCTGAAAGTGACCCCAGATCCTGCCAGTTAATGTTGCTCTCAGCCATGCTCGCGATAGCTCCCCAGTTAACCCCGGCTTCGGTAAGCGCCACTATTTCAAACCAGTTTATACCGGCATCGCTAAGAGATTGTATGTCCGACCAGTTTATGCCGGTCTTCGTGATTTCGTCGATTTTAGACCAGTTTATTCCGATCCTCGACATGGTCTTTATATCCGTCCAGTTAACGCCGGCTTCTGTTAGAGGTTTAAAATCTGACCAGTTTATGCCCGCTTCCGACATCGTCTCAAAATCAATCCAGTTTATGCCTGCTTTTGTAAATGTCTCGACATCCGACCAGTTTATACCTGCTTTGGTAAAGGTCTCAAAATCAGACCAGTTCACGCCCGCTTCTGTGAGAGTTTCAAAATCTGCCCAGTTTATGCCTGCCTCTGTTAAAGACTGCAAATCTGTCCAGTTTATGCCCGCTTCTGTCATTGTCCCAAAATTAGCCCAGTTGACCGAGGCCTCTGACATCATCTCTAAACCGTCCCAGTTTATGCCCGCCTCTGTCAGGGACTGGAAGTCTGACCAGTTTATGCCTACTGTGGTTAAAGGCTGCAAATCCGCCCAGTTTATACCCTCTTGTGTCATTACCTCCATATCTGCCCAGTTAATCCCCGCAGTAGTTAAGCTTGCCATGTTATCCCAGTTCACTCCGGCGCTGGCCATATTTTCAATATTATCCCAGTTTACGTTGGCGCTGGCCATATTTTCGAGATTATCCCAATTCACCCCGGCACCGGTTAAATCTGCCATATTATCCCAGTTTACTCCCGCACCAGCCATGTTTTCAATATTATCCCAGTTTACTCCGGCACCAGCCATATTCTCAATATTATCCCAGTTTACTCCCGCACCAGTCAGGTCTGCCATATTATCCCAGTTTACTCCCGCACCGGCCATATTTGCGATATTATCCCAGTTTACTCCGGCATCGGCCATTACATTAAAACCGTCCCAGTTTATGCCCGCTTCTGTTAAAGTCCCGATATCCGACCAGTTTATGCCCACCTTGCTTATTACTTCAAAGTCCGACCAGTTTATGCCGGTTTTGCTTATTACTTCAAAATCTGTCCAGTTAACTCCGGCTTCGGTTAATATCTTGAAATCCGACCAATTTATGCCGATTCCGGCCATCAGTTCCAAATCTGACCAGTTTACGCCTGCGGCAGTTAAATTTGCCATATTATCCCAGTTTACTCCCGCACCTGTCATATTCTCAAGATTATCCCAGTTTACTCCCGCACCGGCCATATCTGCCATATTAGTCCAGTTTACTCCCGCATCGACCAGTTCTGCCAGACTTTCCCAGTTGACTCCCGCACCTGTCATGGTCTCAAGATTATCCCAGTTTACTCCCGCACCGGCCATATCTGCCATATTACTCCAGTTTACTCCCGCATCGACCAATTCTGCCAGACTTTCCCAGTTGACCCCCGCACCTGTCATATTCTCAAGATTATCCCAGTTAACTCCCGCACCGGCCATATTCTCAAGATTATCCCAGTTTACTCCTGCGGCGGTTAAATCTGCCATATTATCCCAGTTGACTCCCGCACCGGCCATATTTTGAATATTATCCCAGTTTACTCCCACACCTGCCATATCACTAAAACCACCCCAGTTTACGCCTGCTTCTGTCATTATCCGCATATCCAGCCAGTTTATGCCCGCTTCTGTCAGAGGCTTAAGATCCAGCCAGTTTATGCCTGCTTCCGTCATTGTCTGGAAGTCTGACCAGTTTACCGCGGCTTTGCTCATTACCTCCAGGTCTGTCCAGTTTACTCCAGTTTTTGTAAAAATACCGAAATCCGACCAGTTTATACCTTCTTCTGTCAGGGTCTCTATATCTGCCCAGTTTATACCGGCCTCACTCATCGTTTCAAAGTCTGTCCAGTTGATCCCCGCTTCTGTCAGCGTTTCCAGGTCTGCCCAGTTGATACCTTCTTTTGTCACTACCTCAAGGTCTGCCCAGTTGATACCGGTCTTG
>Ga0164318_10000191_pt1 | contig 40025 bp, 38 predicted proteins | sample GuaBasSedimGuay9_FD_113734 | JGI IMG/M metagenome (GOLD analysis project Ga0164318, IMG submission 113734) | Subseafloor sediment microbial communities from Guaymas Basin, Gulf of California, Mexico - Guay9, Core 4571-4, 0-3 cm | ecosystem: Environmental > Aquatic > Marine > Hydrothermal vents... | reverse complement strand
GTAACGCTGCGGACAACAGTAGTGTTAAGAAACATAAGAATTAGAAGGAATATCATAGTGTTTCTCTTCATATGCTCCTTCATAAGTTATTACCTTTAATACTATCCAATTAAATATAAGCATTTAAATGAATTAAAATTTTACTCATTTCACAAAAGTATCGTATTATGTAGTATTAAATTATGTAGTATTAAAGATTACTCCACCTCTGCAGCGATGACTAACACGCACCCTGTGCTTTTTACCACATGATCTACTGAAACGACCTCATATCTTGTCAGCTCTAGATTTCGTGCTTCGGCCATTTTTCTAAGCATTCTTAAGACCTCTTTTTCTGCATATTCTGAATCTATTTCTTCATCAGCATATTCTGCAACGAGAGTCGGACCTCCATTAGTCCATCCTAACGCCAGCGCAGCAGCGATTTTTTGCCCATTAAGGGATGATATTTTATATGCGTATATCGCAGGAACATTAGCACCATTTGGAAGTTGAGGAGCTTCATCAAGAATTTCTATATCCGATGGTAATAGGCTTGTGATCTTAACTAAAGAGATATTCCCAAGCCCTGCTTGTATTAAACAATTATCAAATGCGTTTAATTCTGTTATCCCCTCCGCCGACACTGCTTTAACAACCACTTTCTTTGGAACCGTAATTAATCCTGTCATTTCTATTAACCTCCTTCTATCATGGTTTCTTTAACCGATATTGTTTAAATTTCAATTTTTTTCTGAGATTTTCGGTGAGTCAAAATGAAAAAAATAATACTAACAGATAAGGCTCCTAAACCAATTGGCCCATATAGTCAAGGAATTAAATGTGGTAATTTCCTATTTATTTCAGGGCAGATTCCAATAATCCCCGAAACTGGGGAAATTGTATCTGGTGGAATTAAAGAGCAGACAGAACAGGTAATGAACAATATAAAAGCTATCTTAATGGAGGCGGGTTTTTCTCTGGAAAACGTTGTTATGGTGACCGTATTTCTAAGAGATCTCAGCCTGTTCCACGAGTTTAACGAAACATATGCTAAATTTTTTGAAAAAAAGCCCCCAACCAGAACCACAGTCGAGGTTTCAAATCTGCCAAAAGGTTCTCTCCTAGAAGTAAATGCGATAGCATACAAGGAATAATTATAAATTCTGCTTTGAAATTTCTCTTCTCTTTCCTCTATTTTTATAATATTTACAGACCTCTTTTACGGGGCATTTAGAACATTGTGGTTTTATGGGTTTACAAATCGCTTTTCCAAAACGTACTAGAGAAATATTGACTTTTCTCCAGAGATTCTTAGGCATTAGGTCCATTAGTGCTTCTTCGACTTTCTTATGACTTGCTTTTTCGTCTACAATACCCAATCGTTTAGCTATAGTATAAACGTGTGTGTCAACCGCAATAGCCGGTTTTTCAAATGCATATGCTAAAATAATATTCGCACATTTCCTTCCAATTCCAGGAATCTTGACCAATTTATGAAAATCATTCGGTATTTCTCCATTATATTTCTCTAGAATGTATTTCGCAGCCTCTAGGATTCTTTTCGCCTTCTGTTTGTAGAGACCTACATTCTTAATTAATGCTTGAAGTTCCTCTAAATCTGCATTAGAAAGCTCTCTAAGATTTCTATATTTTAAAAAAAGCTTTCTGGAAGCCTCTTCAGTCTGTGCGTCCCTAGACCTTTGGGACAGAATGCAAGAAAAAAGTATCGTAAAAGGTGTTTTTTCATTCAAACTAAAGTCAGGACCGTCTTTCCAGTATTCTCGAATTATTAATCTTATTGCTTCTTTATAGCTATTTATCAACCTAAAACCCCTAGTTTTTTCTATGAATGAGACTTAAATCTTTGCTGCCCATTGTAGAGGATTTCTCCATAATTTTTCCTTTGATTCTTGAATTATTCCCATAACCTTTCGGTTCCACTCGGCCAATTCCTTTGGATTCTCCGGATAGCTCTTGAATAAGTTGTATATTCCGTAATAATAATTAGCAGCAATTCTTAATCTGTTCATTAGTTTAATTCTTCGTAGATTCTTTACAAGCAAAGAAACTTTTTTGATTACTCCAACACCTCTTTTTGGGTTACTCTCGATGTCTAGTAGTTGCTCGCCTGTTATAAGTTTGCTTTTTATTATGAAGTTAATTTCATCATTACTGAGTCCCTGAAGAAGGAGCTTAATCGGCTCAAGGGCTGCTGTTTTTGCCCCGTTTGATCTCATATATTCAACCGGATAACCCCATAATTCCTCCAAAGTTATTGTTCCATCTTCTGATTCTAATGCTTTATTTATTGTTTTAGACGCCATATAGGCAGCAAGCATGGCATGACCTATTCCTCCACCATGCATTGGGTTGGCTTGGGATGCTGCATCACCAACCAAAACCAAACCGTTTGCAGCTATTTGAGCTAGCGGCCGTCGTACAGGAACATTCCATCCGCCTTCATGTATTATCTCTTTAGGTTTGATTTCCCAGTCTTTTTCAAATAGTTTAAGTAATGCCGCAGGATTCGGTGCACCTTTTATTGGTTGCACACCTAAGCCAATATTGGCAACTTTTTCTCCTTTGGGGAATATCCAGACATATCCACCAGGAGCATACCATTGATTTAAATAGATTAATACACTTTTTACAGTCCATTTAATTGCTTCGTCAAATGAAACAATTCTTCTATATGCGGCTGCAATATCAAATCTATCAACTTTATTCTCTAAGAGAATGTTTTCAGGTACTTTATTTCTTATAACTGCAATGATGCCTGATGCGTCAACTATTACTCTTCCAGTGATTTTCTTTTTTTCGTGAGTTCTCTTATCAATATACGTAACGCCAACAATAGAATTATCTCTAATAATTGGTCCAGTTGCTTGGGATTTATCCATCAGATGTGCTCCCGCTTTTATTGCGTCACTTACCAATCTCTGCCCAAAAGGAAGTCTATTTATTGTATATCCTTTTCCGTAGACTTTTAGTACACCTTCACAATCTGGAGACATCACATCCGAAGCTTCCATGACCATCGCAAGTTCATCACCCGTTGGATGAGGAATTTCGATTCTATCAAAATAAGATGCCGAGATCCCATCACCACAGACCTTATCGCCTATTTTCTCTCGTGGTTTCATGTCCAAAAGCGCTACATCATGATTTTCTTTGGCAACTTTTTGGGCTAGAACCGCACCTGCGGGTCCAGCACCTACTATTACTACATCGTAATCAAATTTTTCTTGCAATTAATTACACCCTCTTTAGCTAGTTTTTCTGTACTATAAAACATAAGTTTAGGATTTAATATTAACTTAAAAAACAAAAAATAAAGAATTTTTTATTAATAACAATAATCGCTTAGTAAGTTCGTTTAACCGCCAATCTCGCCAGAATCTCTAAATCTTTTCGAGCATCAGATTCTGGAAATATATTTAATGCTTTAATGGCATCATCTGCAATACTTTGTGCTAAGGTTTTCGCCTGATCCAATGCTCCACTTCTTTTTACTAATCCTATAGCTTCATTTATTTCCATATCCGATTTTTTATCTTTATTCAGTATTGTCATTAAACGTTTGGCATCATTTGTATCTAAATGCTCTCTTGCATAGAGTACAAGATATGTTTTCTTTCCTTCCCTAATATCGCTTCCAACAGGTTTACCTAATTTATCTTTTTCTCCAACCAAGCCTAAGATATCATCTGCTATTTGAAATGCTATACCTAATTTTTCGCCATACTCTTCAAGTTTTGATAGTTCGTTATCATCGGCACCCGCTGCCAGGCCGCCGACTTTTGCGCTAGTTCTAAATAGCGCCCCTGTTTTTAGCCTTATCATTTCCATATATTCCTCAACGGTAACATCTTCTCGCTTTTCAAAAGAGATATCCATCGTTTGACCTTCTGCTAAATCGACGCAAACTTTACCTAACTCATATGCAATTTTTGCCTTAATGTCCTCTGGAATCGGAGCCTTATTTGCCAAAACGAATGACATAGCGAAAAGCAGATCGCCAGCAAGAATTGCTAGAGCTTCTCCCCATTTTACATGAACTGTAGGAACACCTCTTCTTAAAGTATCCTTATCCATAATATCGTCGTGAATTAGAGTGAATGTGTGCAGCACCTCTACTGCGGCAGCGACGGGGATAACCTTATCGATGTCTTTCTTTTTCAGCTCATAGCTTTTAACTACAAGAAATGGCCTAAGTCTCTTTCCACCAGCCAAAATGTAATGTCTAGACGCTTCCCATAACTCTTTTACTTTGCCTGTTATATTTTCTATCATAAAATTATCGACTTTTTTTGCAATTTCTTTTAATTTACTAAACATGTATTCGAATTGGCTCAATAAAACCACCAAGGAAATTTTATATTTCGACTTTCTAGCCATGTTTTCAAAGGTGGGAAAATTATAAAATCTGCTTGCCTCAGCTCATCCAAAGTTTTACTACCAGTCAAAAACATACTAACCTTGATTTCATTTATTATTTGTCTTATGAGCTCATTAACAAATTCTTTACCCCTAACTGCAGGTTTTAAAAAGGGCTTTGCAAGACCTCCTAAATCTGCACCAATAACTATTGCCTTAGCGATATCTAATCCTGTTCTTATGCCCCCACTTCCAACTATTCTAATTTGATCTCTACCTTCGGACCTCACCTCAATTATGCTCGCTGCTGTAGGAATTCCCCAGTTCCAAAAAACTTTTCCTATATTTTCTCTCAGATTATTTCCTCGAGATTTAGCGCGGTAATACTCTACTGCAGCCCAACTAGTGCCACCGACTCCTGATACATCAATTATATCTACACCGGCTTTGATTAGTAACCTGGTGATTTCCTTGGATATTCCTGCACCTGTTTCCTTTACAACTATTGGTATCTTAAGATATTCCTTCAATTCGGTAATTTTTTCTAAAACACCAGCATAATCAGTTTCTCCTTCTGGTTGAACCGCCTCCTGTAAAGGATTTAAGTGTATAGCTAAAGCATCGGCTTCGATCATGCTCACAAGAGCGTCTAATTTTCTGAGGTTCCTCAGTCTAGAGATCTGTGGTGCGCCAATATTTGCTATAAGTATAATATCTGGAGCGTTTTTCCTTGTAACAGAAAATGTATCTATAGTTTCTGGATGTTCTAATGCCACACGCTGACTTCCGACCATCATCGCTATGTTATTCTCTTGTGCTGCTAAGGCTAGATTTCTATTTATTTTCTTTCCTAATGCTGTACCACCTGTCATTGCACTAATCATTATCGGTGCATGTAACTTTTTACCAAGAAAAAAAGTAGAGATATCTATGTCACTTAGGTTTATCTCGGGTAACGCTTTGTGTATAAGTTTAACACACTCAAGCCATGTGGATGTAGTCGACTCTATGTCCTTCTCCATAGAAATGTATATGTGCTCATCTTTTCTGTTTTTAATTGGATCTGTCATTAACGAACACCAAAAATCTGAATTATAAGGAGATTTTCCTTCGTAATCGCGCATAAAGTGCATAATCAATGTAAATTTTTCTTTCAATTAATTCCTGAACTTTTGGAGCTAGGTCTCTTCTCTCCTCAATTCCTTCTTCCACCAATATGCTCATCGCATCGCTACCTGCACCGGAACCAAAAGATGCTATAAGTATTCTCTGACCCGGTTTTGCTATATCTAAAACGGCAGCTAGTCCAACGAGAGATGCTGCCGCATATGTGTTTCCAATAATATTAGATAATGTACCTGGGGCTACTTTTTCTTTCGGAAAACCAAGTATTTTTCCAACTCTAAATGGAAACTTATAGTTTGGTTGATGAAAAACAGCATAATCAAAATCTTCGGTTGTATAACCAAGGCCCGTCATAAGACCCTTAACAGCATTTATGATATGATCAAAATAAGCGGGTTCTCCCGTAAACCTAGCAAAATGTTGAGGATATTTTTGTCCCTCCCTTCTCCAGAAATCAGGTGTATCCGTTGTATATGAGAATGTACCCTCAATCTTCGCAATTACTTCTCTGTCGTAGGGACCTATAATATAAGCCGCTGCACCGCTTGCTGCTGTATATTCCAGAGCATCAGCAGGTCTACCTTGAGCCGTATCTGCACCTATGGCTAAGCCATAGTCAATCATACTGCTACCTACAAGCCCAATACATGTTTGCATAGCTTCTGTTCCCGCTTTACACGCGAATTCATAAGAAGCTGCGATCTTGTTTTTTGAGGCCCCAATTGCAGCACCGATAGTTACTCCCGCCGTTTTAACTGCGAAGGGTTTTGATTCGGATCCCATAATTACAGCTCTAATCAACCTCGGATTTATTTGTGCACGTTTAAGTGCAAATTTAGCAGCCTCAATAGCCATCGTTACTGAATCTTCGTCCAAATTAGCAACGGCTTTTTCCTCAATCGGTGGTTTTACTGGGGATTCCTTCTGGAAAGTACCTGCGGTCCATACTCTGGCGATTTCCTTTGCTTTAATTCTATACCTAGGTACATATGCCCCATAACCGATTATTCCAACATCTCTCCGGGGTTTCATAACTTTCGATGACATTACTTCTTCCTCATTATTTTCATTTGTACTGTAGCTGATTAAATATTCAAAAGCTGAAAAACTTTGCTGAACAGAATCCAGCTTTAGACTTTTGAGTATAATTTTAAAGCATCAATAAAAATTTTTCTTATGTAGTTCAATGTATTTACTTTAAATTGTGATTATTAACCTAAAAGTAAGCAACTTTCCTCATCTTTTTAATAAATAATCTGGAAAACTATATATCATTGGCTGAGAGGTTTGGTGATGCCTAAAAATATTGGAAAGGTCCATAAATATTTGCTTGAAATCGCCCGTGAACAGAACTTTGCCCATTTAACTCTTATAGATCCAGATCCCATGAAGGTTAACTTCGACTCTTTACCAAGGGTTATCAAAGCAATCGACGAAGGAGGATCCTCTGCTTTTATGCTCGGTGGATCTACTGCATTCGATAGATTCTTTCTAGAGAAAGTTATTAATGCTATAAAGGAAGGAAGCGATAAGCCAATTATTCTCTTTCCAGGAAATATTGCAGGGGTAACCCCAAAAGCCGATGCACTTTTTTTCCTATCCGTACTTAACTCGAGGAATCCATACTATATAATCGGTGCTCAAATGATTTCCTCTCCTTTTATTAAAAAATGGGGTATTGAGACAATATCACTTGCTTATATCTTAGTAGAACCTGGTGGTACTGCTGGTTTTGTAAGTGATGCTTCATTAATACCACGAAATAAACCTGAACTTGCAGTTTGTTACGCTACAGCTGCGGAACTTATCGGTTTTGACATGGTTTACCTTGAAGCTGGCTCCGGAGCTGATAGTCCAATACCATTAAAGATGATTGGTGCAGTTAGGAAATTCATAGACATACCAATAATAGTTGGTGGAGGAATAAAAACGCCTGAACAGGCCGCTAGTGTTGTTGCTGCAGGAGCGACCTTTATTGTACAAGGAACTAAATTTGAGGAGGAAGCAAAACTGGGTCAGTTTGATAAGATCAAGAAAATGACACAAATAACTATAGAGACCATAAAAGAAGGCGTTAGGAGGAGAAATATGTGAAAGTTTCTGCTTTGCTAAGACTTTTACGCATTCATAACGCATTCATGGGTTCCTTAACAGTAATTATCAGTATGCTCTTATGGACCCAAAATCTTCTGTTAATTTCCACTGCAATATTAGCTTATGTATTTCTAGCCTCTGCAGGAAATGTAATAAATGATATTTACGATCTAGAAGTTGATAAAATTAACAGACCAGATCGCCCAATACCGAGCGGTAGGATATCCTTAAATGAGGCAAAGATAATTTATGTGCTACTAGTGATCTTGGGGCTCATATTTTGTGCAATTGATTCATATTTAGTAAACAATATTTGGCCATTCATTATGGGAATAATTTTCGCTTATGTTGGTTTTCTCTATTCCGCCAAATTGAAAATAATGGGTTTTATTGGGAACGTAACCGTCGGCATCTCTTTCTCTATTGGTTTTATCTATGGTTGGACCGTTTGTGGATTGCCGATCGATTGGAATCGATTGGTTTCTAATATACTATTCTTCACAGTTGCTTCGACATTACTTATTGCAAGGGAGATCATAAAGGGAATTGAGGATGTTAAGGGAGATGCCCTAAGAAATGTTAGAACATTGGCGAGAACCAGAGGTATAAAGACAGCATCAATTGTTGCAAGTTTATTCCTCTTTTTGGCAATAGGATCATTCACAGCATTGCCATTTTTAGGCATTGTCTCAGTTTATTTTATTCCTTTCATGGTAATAGGAAATCTAGCAGCTTTTTTATCAGCCATTTATATATTAAAGGATCCCTCTTACGCATCTAAAGCTAGCTGTTACGCCAAAATCGGTGCTTTGTTCGGCCTTTTTGGTTTTCTACTTGGTGTTGTTCTTTAGTACTCTAAATCCTATTTTTATTACGCATTCTCATAATTTTCTAAACATTAAATTAATAACCTTCATATCTTCTCCAGACTTTAAATTTATTTAGAGAAACTTTAGGTTGGTGGAAATGCTAATATGGTTTGACTGCAATACACCAAAAGATTCCCTAATATTCGCTCAGATGGGTTTCAGACTGAAAAAATTAGGTCATGAGGTTCTTTTTACAGCGAGAGAATACGACTGCACCATAGATCTTCTAAAAATGCAGGGAATCAAGCCATACATTGTTGGAAAATATGGTGGAAAGGATCTTAAAGGAAAGCTAATTGCATATTTGAACAAATCATTAAATTTAGTAACTCTTTTTGAGAATTTAGGCCGATATCCGGACCTATCAATCCATTTTGCATCTCCAGAAGCTGCTAGAGTGGCATTTGGATTAGGGATTAAAAACGTATGCTTTCACGATACAATTAATGCTATTGCGGTTATGAAACTCACGATTCCCCTTGTGGATGCCTTACTACTTTCATATACTATCCCAAAGGAGGCTTATAGACATCTTATCCCGGAAGATAAGATATTCATCTATAACGGCATCGAAAATCTAGAATATCTTCGAAATATAGAAGGTGATGAGAGAGAGAAAAAGTTACTAGGAATTGATGATGATAAGATTAAGATCTTAATCCGTCCGGAAGAAGCTTACGCAGCATATTATTTGAGATTCTCCGGCGGGGAACCTTTGCCATATACTTATAAAATAATAGATACTCTTAGCGAACACTTTGATAATCTCCAATTTATTGTTCTACCACGATACGAAGAGCAGAAGAGGGCACTTATGAGAATTATTTCTGAGAAACAGTTAGACATCGTTATTCCCAGACGACCTATTATCGTACCTAAGATCCTTCCCTTCATCGATATGGTCTTAACAGGAGGCCTTTCTATTGGTATTGATGCTGGATTATTGGGAATCCCTTCTGTTATATATTATCCCGGAAAATTGGCTATGGATTATACTCTACAGAATTCAGAATTTCCATTTTGGCATATTACTAATTTAGAAGAAACAATAGATTTTGCGATGAAGATATTAAGAAATCCCGACAAATATAAAAGAGATACGCATCAATTACTAGAGAAAATGGAACTTCCGAGCGATAAGCTGATAGATATTCTGCCTAATATATTTGAAAAGCTTTAAAAAAGTATTTTTGATTTTAACGGATAATTTCTTAGTTTAGGGGTTTCTATTATGAACCTTAAAGATGCAAAAATATTAATAACCGGTGGTGCTGGGTTCATTGGATCTCATATTGCAGAATCTCTAGCAAAAATTGGTGCTGAAGTTATAATTTATGATAATTTCTCTACCGGACATAATGAAAATATAGAATCCATTCGCAATATGAAAAATGTACATGTTGTTACTGGAGATGTTATGGACTTAAAATCTCTCTTGGAGGTTTCGAAGAATGTTGATATAATATCACATCAAGCCGCAAATCTTGAAATTTCCGCTTCTCTTGATAGCCCGATAGAGGATATGACATTGAATGTTGGAGGAACCATTAATGTATTAGAGGCCGCCGTTAGAAATAATGTTAAAAAAGTCATTTTTGCCTCCTCGGCAGCCGTTTATGGTGAAGCTAAATACGTTCCTGAGGACGAAGATCATCCTAAAAATCCTCAATGGCCTTATGGCGCGAGTAAGCTGTCGGCAGAAGCTTATTGCAAAATGTACCATGAATTCTATGGTTTAAATGTAGTATCCTTGCGATATGGTATTGTATATGGTGTGCGTGAATGGTTTGGAAGAGTACTAACTGTATTTATTAAAAGAGTCTTTTTAGAGAATGAGCCACCAGTCGTTTTTGGTGATGGTAAGCAGACTCGTGATTATATTAATGTAAAGGATGTCGTCGCTCTACACAATTTAGTGGCCCAAAATGATGATGTCGTTTTTGATTTCTTTAATGTCGGATCACAAACAGAAATAACAATTTATGAGCTCGCGAAGTTAATCTTAGAGCTTTCAGGTAAGGATTTCGAAGTCATTTTTGAGGATGTCCCCGAAGGTGGCTATTCTAAACTCGTTGGAAGGTGGCGTATTCCAAAGGAACTTAAACGAATGATGCTGGGGATTGATAAAGCCAAGAAAATTTTAGATTGGACCCCAGAAATCCCGTTAAGAGATGGAATTATTGAGGAGATTTCTTGGATAACAAAATATCCAGAGCGATGGAATATTAAGCCAAGGGTATAATTTGTAGATTTTTTGGGGGATTCCCGTGAATTGTAATGGCAACGAAGATCTAATAAAAACAGCTTTTAAGGTAGAAGAGGGGATAGGTTTACCATCTCTACTATTTTATAGACCAATTACGTATTTAATCTTAAAAGCAACACGACTAAGAGCATCACCTCTTAAAATAATTATAATTAGGTTTATATTACGTATCCTAGCTTTGTGCTCCCTATTAATGATTAATGAAAACTTTTTTGAGTTAATTAATAGAATATTCTATATTATTTCGGGTATAATAATCCAAAAAAATGACACTTTATTTCTGATTTTTTTCGGCATCTTTTATAATGTAAATTTTATACTTAACTGTTTGTGTGATTCAATTATGATCTATTATAACCTAAGACAAGTATCTAATATAATTCTCGATTTCATAATATACGAATTTGGAAATGTACTAACCTATTTGACAATATTCTATGTATTCCCAAACTATAGAAATTATCTTATTATTTTCATTATCGTAATTTATCTACTTAGATCCTCTAAGACATATCCAGTAATTTCGAGACGAGCAAAAGAAAAATTGTCTAGAATGAATTTAAAAATAAAAATTAAAGGGCATGAAGTGCGGATTCTTTATTCCTCTAGGGACTATTTTGTTATATCGATTCTTTTAATGGTTTATTCGATGTACTACCATATATACACTGAAATAATTTTACTAGTAATTATTATTTACTGGGCGTTAATGAGTATCATTCATTTAGTGAGGGTAATTACCGTGGGTTTATCTATTAATCAGGTCAAAAAGCCAAGCTAATAAAAAATTTTTTTAGGATTTCCGTAACCCCTACTTTAATATAATATCGTACAAGAAACTTAAAGAAAGAGCTAAAATGAAGTGAATCTAAGAGTGACTTAAATGTACCTAAATGAGACAAAAATATATGGCGCTAGAATCGGCTTAAGATACGCAACATACATAAATTTGGTCTCTAAAGTATTCAGTTATATTGCATCATTCATATTTACAATTTTGATCGCTAGAAAGTTATCAATAGAAGATTTCGGTATTTGGACTATGATTCTAAAATATCCCAATTATCTTATACCTATTTCAATGATATATGCTTATTGGCTTCCTAGGACAGTTTCAAGGGGGTTAAATACAGCTAAAGTAGGCCTTTTCTTAGCCATTCTGTTGGGGTCGTTAGCTACTATTGTTTATGTTATACTAATATATGGGATTTATTTTGTATTTGAGCAGCCATTTACGATTCTCATACTTTCCGCGATCATTGTAATTCAGGAATATCTAAATAAGTACCTAAATGGGTTGTCCACAGCTTATAAGCCACAATACATTGGTATTTCGCTATTAGTGTATAATGTAACTCAGGCCTTATTGGCTCTTTTTATTGCATTTGTTTATAGCTTAAATTTATTTGGAGTTGTCATTGCTACAATCATAGCTAGGACGCTCGCTATAATAATACAGTTTTTTGCAAATATAGAGCTAATTAAGGAATCAAGGCTAGATATGAATTTAGCAAAAGATTGGCTAAAAAAATCTTGGATTCCCTTTTATAATAGTTTTGTGGGCTCTCTTGTTTCTCTTAATGTAGTACTAGTAAGATATATTACAGGGAATGATGTAGCAAATGCATACTATGGGGTAGTAACATATATTACAAGTATTGTTTTATTTTCTACACAAGCTTTACCCGCTTTATATTCCAAACTATTAGCGACAAGAGATATGCGAGCGGTTGAAGAGATTTTTTGGATAATGTTTATGTTAGCGATCCCGACTTCTGTTGGGATTCTTCTCTATACAGAGCCAATTATTGCATTATATAGTGTAAAATACGTTATAATCTCCTCTGCTGTAAGAGTTTTTGCTATTACAACATTATTTCAACTATTATTGGTAATATTACGTACAGTTTTAAGAGGCTATGAGTGGAGGGACTTAGAAAATTTTCTAAGAAATAAGTATGATATGAAAAGAACGGTTCTTGTAAAGGGGCCGTCATTTAGATTACTCTCAGTCATTATATATTTAGCCTTATTAGCTTTAGCATCTTTGCTATACTCAGGGAGCCCAGAGCAGCTAATTTTTATGTGGAGTTTTATTTCCCTAACGAGGATTATTATTGAAATCTATTTTAATAATCGTCTTATTAAAAAGGAATTTAACGTGCATCTTCCATATAAAAAACTAGGGAAATTTTTAATTCGTTTCTTTATAGCGTCATCGTCTTTCGTTGTAGTCAAGATATTTTATTCACCAATACCCAAACTTAGTATATATGAATTAATTGGTGATCTGGTTCCAATTTTATTAATTTTAGCTATACTCTATTTCGGGATACTATATCTCATTGACCCAAAAATGAGAGAGACTGTAAAAATTACTTATCACTATATCCGTAAGAAACCAGAGTAAGGTGAAATAACTTGGACTCTGAAGAAAAGAAAAAGCTAGTGGACGCTGTATTTAAGGGCGGATATGGCGACGGAGTTGTCGCTTTGTTGGTATATAGGCCAATAGCCTATATCCTAATAAGGGTTTTTGGCTTTAAAATTTCTCCAAATAAGATAACGATAAGTTCATTTATTTTTCAATTAATAGCCTCTTTTATAATGCTCTTAATGAGGGATGATATATTCAATAAGTTCTCTGTTTTTATAAAAAATATCACACATATTGAAATATATAAGAATGATGTACTGCTCCTGCTATTTTTTGTGATAATATACAATTTAGCTGCTGTCTTTGATTGTCTTGATGGTGCAATAGCGAGATACTACAACTTGGGATCGCCAAAAGGAAAAGTTCTTGATTCCGTATTAGATGAGATAAGTGATGTCGTAATTTATGCAGCTTTATTTTTTGCATTTCCTACGTATTTATACTATGTACTTTTCTTTATACTTACCCAATATTTTTGGAAATCTTATAAGAGGATACCCACACCAGCTAAAGAAACGTTTAAAAAAATGCCAACAAAGATTCCTGTTTTAAAGATAAGAAATATTAAGATACCTGTGATTATTGGCAAAAGAGACTATCGAGTTGCTACGATCACTCTTTTTGTAATAGTATTTACCTTAGAGATACATGTGCATATCCTTGTTTTATTAGCGTTGACGTACTGGGTATTCGTAGATATAATCCATGTTAGACGGCTATTAAGAATAGCTAAGTCAGCAAAAGATCAACTTTATGTAATGGAAGATAAATATTTACCATATAGTTTCTGAAGGCGATCAATCATGGAAACAACTAATAACGGTCGGGTATCTACTGGCCTCTCACTTATAGAGGCAGCGTTCAAGACTAAAACAGGAGATGGTATATTTTCCTTATTTATATATCGGCCAGTGGTCTATATTCTACTAAAAAAGAAAATAATTAAAAAATCGGTAAATCCAAATAAAGTAACTTTGATTAGCTTTGTATTTAGAATTCTAGCGTTCTATAGTTTGATTTGTTTTTTAATAAATTTTCCGATGTTACAAGAATGGCTGGAACTAAGAGTCCTCAATATCAGTTTATGGATTTGGGTTTTCTTTATTTCATACAATATATCATTCCTATTGGATTGTCTTGATGGTGCGATCGCTAGATTTTATGGTACTACAAGCCTTAAAGGACAGCTTTTCGATAGTTTTGTAGATAACTACGGAAATTTTATTATAATGATAGGGCTAATGCTTAGATTCAATTCGATCATACTTCATGTTGCCCTAATCTACGTTGGTTATAATACGTTTACGAGAATAGTTCAGGCATATGGCCTTGTAAGGCAGGAAAGAAATGAAGGTCAAAGAAAACTCACGAAACCTCGGGTGGAGTTTAAGATTTTTAATATTCCGTTTAGGGTAAGGTTCTTTACTGCTGATTACTTCATAATGACAAATAATGCTCTAGTATCTTTGTGTATTATCCCTAGCTTGAATTGGTTAATAGCATTTATTACCGCATACTGGGTGACAATACCTGTGGTCTATTATGCACTAAGAGCGAAGGGGCTATGAATTTTCAGATTAAAAAAATAATTTCCAAACTTATATCTAGGATGATAAAAGGTTTTTAGAATGCTGGAAAAGCAAAAAATTTTTCAGAAATTTATTAAAAATATTACCTATTTCTCTCTGTTACCTATCATACGATTTTTAAGAAAAGTTATTGGGGTAGATAAGCAGATTGTACTCTTTAATAATCATACAAGTACATTCGCAGATAGTAGTAAATATTTATTTTTATATTGTTTATTTCAGAGCAAGAATGAACGTCTTAAAGTATTTTGGATAGCGAAAAATCTCGCAGAGTACAGATTGCTAACGGAGAGAAAACTGCCAGTAATTTATGTTAGAAGGCTGGACAAGCGTGCCTTTTTAACGCTCGTCAGGGCTAATATGTTTATAACAACTGGTGGAAGGGATTTTCTATTCGGTCTCATTTTTGGTTATAAGGTATTTTCGTTATGGCACGGTGTTACGCTAAAGATAATAGAGTGGAATAACTTAAGGGACACGCTACTGTATCCTAAAGGTATTATAAAAAAGCTAATAAGCACAATAGTTAATTTAGGACGATACATACCACCAAACTATCTTTTAGTCACATCTAGAAATCTAAAACCTATTTTTCTTTCAGCATTTCGAATTAAAAATACTAAAAAAACTAGGATAGTTATAGATAATTACCCCCGAAACGATATTTTAGTAAGAAAAATACCTGGCTATAGCTTAAATGCGGTAACCAAAAAGTTTCTGATACAACATCGTATAAATGGAAAAAAAGTAATCTTATATACTCCTACATTTAGAGAGACGGATGTAGAAAATCCGTTTCAGAAAAAGGAAACTTACATTGAGCTTGAAAAATTCCTGAACCGAATAAATGCAGTACTAATTATGAAGTTACATCCTGTGGAATATAAGGAATTTCAGGAGTTAACTAAGCAGATGAAGATGCATATGAGAAATATATATTTTCTGGATCCAACATTGGATATCTATCCCTTACTGAAGGAAGCGGATTTACTAATAACAGATTACTCCTCGATCTATTTTGACTTTTTACACCTAGATAGACCCATTATTTTCTTCGTATACGATCTTGAGAGTTACAAAAATGAGAGAGGTTTTTATTTTGATTTTGAGAAGATGACGCCTGGGCCGAAAGCACGCACACTTAAGGAATTAATAGAAAAAATTGAAGAAATAATTCTTAAAGGGGAAGATGCTTATAAGATTAAGCGAAGGAAAATCAGGGAGTTGATGTTCGATAAAGAGGCAGGAAGCGCCTGTGAGAGGCTCTATAATCTTATCTCTCAAATTATCTAATACTCCCGATGATATCTAAAAAGGGAAATAACTTTTTAGACTTATATTTATTTTGGTGTATTGAATGCCAAAAAAAGTTGTTGAAATTATCTTCTATGGTGGAGTTAAGGAAATAGGTGGTAATAAGATTCTTATTAGAGATAAAGGACTTGGTAAGAGTATCTTCTTGGATTTTGGTAAAAGTTTTGAATTATCTAGGATGTACTATGAGTTTCCATTTAATTATCCAGAATCCATTGAGGAACTTATAAATATCGATGCAGTACCTCCCATACAAGATCTTTATACTAAATCAGAAACGAATTTTGAGAATGATCCAGAGCCAACTATAGATGCTTTTTTTATTTCACATCCGCATTTAGACCACTATGGTCATATTTCTCTCCTTAGTAGAAAAGCACGTATTTTTGTTGGACAGGGCGCGAAGAATATAATAGAAGTAGGATCCAAACTAATTACAAGGAAAACCAGCCCAGAATTAAATTATAATGGATTGAAATTTGAAACTTTCAAAACGGGTGATGAAATTCAAATAGGAGATATGGTAGTAAAACCAATTCATGTAGATCATAGCATTCCAGGAGCCTATGGTTTTATTATTTATACTAGTATAGGTACGATAGCTTATACTGGGGATTTTAGAATACATGGTGCACATAAAGAACTAACAGAAGATTTCATACGAGAGCTTGAAAAAGAGGAAATTAAGGTTCTTATTACTGAAGGCACCCATGTAGAATTTTCTTCGGGGTATAATGAGGAAGATGTTAGAAGAAAATTATTAGAGGTTATTGATGAAACTAAAGAACTCATTATTGCAGATTTTGGAAAATCGGATTATGATAGATTTACGACATTTTACAATATTTCTAAGCAGGTAAAAAGATCTATAATTGTTGATCCAAAACGCTATGCGATACTTCAGGGAATTCTAAAGATTCCAAATATTCGAACAAAAGTGGATTTAATGGATCCAGATATACTGGTCGTAAGAGATGAAAAAAAGAGGCCTACCAAAGTAGAGAAAGAAATCCTTAATACGATTCCTGATGAAAAGAAGATTTCTATTACAGATATTTCTAAAAATGGAGAAAAATACATATACTCGGTTTTCTTCGCAAGTTCTCGAGATATAAAAAAAGTTTCACCAAGTAGAGGTAGTGTATATATTCTAAGTGCTAGTGAGCCCTTTAATGAGGAACGGGAGATTTCATTTGAAAAATTAATCAACTGGCTTGAATTTTTTGGGGTATCTATGTATAGTATTCACTGTTCTGGTCATGCAACACCAAACCACCTAAAGAGACTAATTATTCATGCTCAACCAGAGATTGTTATACCGGTTCATACACTACGTCCTATCTTATTTAGAAATTTCGTGAACTTTGGGGATTGGAGGATACCAGATAGCAGAGGGTCTCGTATAGTAATAGAATAAGAAATAAAATGAGTTCTAAAGAAAAGAAATAATATAAAAAGGCGAGATTTAAGATTGAAGTTAAAAGTATATCAGAAAACCTGTTAAGATCGATAAAATCATGGATTCAATAAACAAGAGAGTGTAGATTCTTATTACATCTTTTTCAGGTAAAGGACCAAAAAGCAAAATTAATCGTGTAAGATCTAATGGTGCGTTTGCTTTTTTATTGGCATATAGGACTCCATCTTGCACTAAAACGGCTTTCCCCTTTTTCGCCTGCAATACATTTCGGGACATGATGCCTCTAATACTACTTAATAATAAGAAACCATTGAGAATTACTGGTAGAAGTGCAATTAAAGCAATGTATTCCTGTCGGGAAATAATGACAGTTGCTCCTAAGAGAGCTCCCGCAGCATAAGAACCTATATTACCAGGAAATGTTTTAGCAGGATACTTATTAAAAATGAGAAAACCTAGAGTAATGCCTAATGCGATAGAAATATAACAAGCAGCAGGAATATCGCTAATAAAGAGCGCCCAAAACAGCATAGCAATCAATGTGGTTGATATTGATGTAGCCATAACACCATTCATAACGTCTATCATATTTATTGCATTTGAAACTACTGGCATAGCGATAAGAACAAGCAGGGGATAAACTATAGTTATTCTAATTCTTCCGATTATTGGAACTAGTGGCCGTGGATAATATGCCTGCAATACAATTATCGGAACAGCTGTTAAGAAGGTCAAAATCACCTTAAAAAGGCCTAAATCATAATTATCATCAAAGTATCCCACAAATCCCCCGAGAAGTGTGGCAATAATTATACTGAGGCTTTCGTTCAGTAGGCTTCTATTTGGCCATGATGAAAGCATAAAAGGAACAATAAGAGTAAGAATTGGAAGTATTATAAAAGCAACGCCACCTCTGTTTACCACGAGAGGATTTCCGATTTTATGAACATCTGGAGAGAGAATTCTCTTTTTCTTAGCCACATCGATATATAGCTTCGTAATTACTAATGAAAGAATAAATGATACAATGAAGAGGATTCCTGGCAGTAATTGGATACCAAAAAACATTTCTCTACAACCTATGAATACTAGTAGATAACCTCAATTAGTCTTTAATTATTATTAAATTGTTATATAGAAATTTATCGAGAACAAGAGGTAAATAACGATGATGCAAGAAGTCAAAGCAACTGCGCTTATAGCAATAATATTCCTGGGAACGTTCAGTCCACTGGGAATAGATTTCCTCAGGAAAATCAATAACTCTGATTTTAAAAAATCTAATGTGCATTCTGGAAGCGAAAATACTTATAGTTTCTCGCCGAGCTACTATATAGATCCACTAGCCTTTAACTCAACAAGCGGATTTATAATTAAATTTAAGGATATGAATTCGCTCTTAAAGCTTAAGGAAAATTTTCCGGGAATTTACTTTAAGCAAATCTTGCTAGGATATGTACGGAACTATTCTCTAGAAAAATTAGTGAAATTCATTAACCAAGATCATGTTAAAATCTATGGCATCTTCTCTAACAGGCATGTTAAGCTTTGTGGACGCATAGTACATAGATCAGATGGTTTGCAAGACACTCCTGACTTCATTTCAATTATTAACGTAACGCCATTATGGGATCTTGGGCTTTTTGGAGAGAATATTCGTGTTGCTATAATTGATACTGGAATAGGAGATCATGAACTTCTAAAAGGTAAAATAGTGGAAAATGTCTCGTTTATTAAGACGGAATATGGGTATTTATCAGATGATGCTGACACTAGTGATGCAATTGGCCATGGAACCGCTGTGGCTGGTATAATCGCAGGAGGCATCGCTACTGAAAACGGGTCAACGTTTGGAATAGCTCCTAAAGCCAAACTCTTGAATTTAAAAGTATTTCCTGACTCCGAGAGTGGTGCAACAGAAATTGGAATAATCGCAGCAATTATGTGGGCTGTTGAAATGGGAAACGTAGATATAATAAATCTGAGTCTAGGGCGTCCTGAAATAATTAGTGATCCTCTTGTTACCGCAGTTGAATGGGCAACACAACAAGGTGTAGTTGTAGTTACTGCCGCGGGTAACTCGGGCGAAGGGGGTCTTGGATCTATGCAAATTGATTCACCAGGTACCTCGCCCTCTGTAATTACGGTGGGTGCAACAGATCGGCTGGGAAATTATATCGCAACATACTCTTCAATAGGTCCTGCACTATGGATGGGAATAAAACCGGAGGTTGTGGCTCCTGGCGATGTTGATGCGCCAGTACCAAAAAATGTCTATGTAACAGGATATGCAAGGGTTCAAGGAACATCCTTTGCTACACCGCAAGTGGTTGGTGCTGCAGTGCTCTTAGTTGAGGTCCTGAAAAGAGAATACATGATAAATAAAGAAAACATTCCATCGATTATTAAAGCTAGCATAATAAAAACATCTAAACCATTATTTTATGGCACTGATATTATCAGCGAGATTAGACAAGGAAGTGGGCTATTAAATATCGGCTTAGCATATTATGAGTTAATAAACTCACAACGTACTCCAGAAGGGTTGCCCAAAATTATAGGAATTCTACCAAGAAATATTCCATGTGGGCTAGGATTTCCCTTCTATGAGGCAATATTCTATAATATGAGTCTAGAGATGAATTTCACAATTATAAGTGGATATTCTACACAATTAAACGTTAGTTTATTAGGAAATTTCAGCAATGTAGTAAAATTAAACTCGATGAAAAAGTTCAATATCATTAATGGAACAAATCTTTGGGAATTTAACATAACCGTATTAGAGGCGCCAGAAGGTTTCTATCAAGGAAAAATAGTCTTTTATGAAAATGAGACCATAATTTCTAATGTTAGTATTCACTTTTATCTTAAAAAGCCGTCCTTGAGAATGTTATGGGATGTAAAGCATACCTCATGGACAATGGACCATAAGTATGGGCAATATAGGTATTTTTATAGTGTAGCAGAATCCATGAATGTATCGGTCGAACAAGCTTATTTAGAGGGAAAAGATTTTTCATATCAGTATCTCCAAAAATATGATATTATCTTTATGCCTGATACTGCCAGCTATAGCTACATATATGATGAAAATGGATCGCTTATTAATATTACAACGATTTATATTAAGGAAAATGAGATTTCATCTCTAGTAAAATATGTAGATTCTGGAGGCTTTCTATTTATTATTGCAATGATACCAAGTCTAGGAGAGTTTGGTAGTAATATGAGCATTGTGAACAAATTTTCTAGAAGATTTGGTGTAGAATTTGGTAGTGTAGTTCTTTATGATGACGTAGAACCAGTAAACATGTTGGGAAATAATGAACTGTCCGTGGGCGTGGATAAAATACCTTTCTATGGGACATTCCTGAAGGTAATAAATAAAACGAGTACAGAGGTAATAGCTAAAGACTCTAATGGGTATAGCGTACTCGCATTATATAGATCAAGAAATAACGGTGCTATTTTATTTAGTTCCACAAATTACTTTTTAGATAACTGGGCGTATACCGGGCATTATGAAACCAGTTTCCAAGAAGCACAAAATGTACGGCGTTTCGCAATAAATCTCTTTTTATGGCGTATTTCCATGAAGTATATCCAATTTAGCTATACACCGAATGAACCGAATATAGAAGATACTGTAACATTTAATGTAACAATGAATAGCACATTGGGAAATATACTCTCAGTAACAGCGATAGCCAAAGATCTATTAGGGATCAGAAGTATCGATTTAGAAAATAGCACACCACATCATTTCAGCGGAGAAATAAAAGTTAGGCATGGAAAACTCACCTTTATACTCTTGGAAGTGGTGCAATCAAAATATGCTTTTCGTGCCAGTTTCTCGATCTATGTACCTCCGGCAGAGGATAAAGCACCAGTTCTTTTGGCAATAAATCCTGCGAACAATACAAAAGTTGAAATATCCGCCCTTGGAGAACTTAAGTTCTCTATAAAATTAGAAGTTAATGATACTAGCCAAATTTTGTTTGATGCGATAGAAACGTTCGGCTTTATGAATAAAGCCAGAATATTAAGTTTAGAGATCGAGATTACAAAATACGATGCTGCGTCGGGAGAAATTATTATTGCTATGTCACGAGTAGATCTCGGGCTGCTAGCTTTTAAGAAAGAGAATTACGAGATCGACATATGCGTGCAAATCCCAGATGTATACCTGAATTTCCTAATCCTAAGATTAAATTATACGCTCGTCATGGATATACCTCTCTGGCTTATTATCGGTGTTATAGGCCTACTTACTGGGATTATTGTAATTCTTGTAGCGGTAATTGCGATGCGGGCAACAAAAGAGAAGAAAAAAGAAGAGATCGAACCGCTATGGTTCGATTATTTCTAGGTTTTTTCGGAAACGGTGGGAGTTAGATGATTATTGAAAAAATTTGGAGGGCGTTTATCGATTATGAAAAAGAGAAATATCTTGAGGACGAAGACGATAAGAAGATACATGTGCACGATATCATTCGTTGTAAATACAAATATTACCTCAAGAAAATGTTCCCAGAGGTCACACTTCCAATTATACCTTCAATTTTCATTGGCGAGAGTGTGGATGATTTTGTCAAGGAATTAGCTAAAAGAATTGGTAATCTAGAATCTACAGAAGCGAATATAGAAATAAAAGTTACTATCGATGGTAAGGAAAAAGTTTTGGTTGGAAGACCGGATCTTCTGTTTGAAGATTGTGTTGTAGAAATCAAATACTCAAGAGATCTTACAGATAAGCCTCTAGAACATCATATAAATCAATTGAAGATGTATCTATTCATGACTGGGAAAAAACAAGGTTATCTAGTTTATATTACGCCACAGGGTCTGAGAGAATTCACCATCGAAGAACAATTCGATGCGAATAGCTTTAAGGAATTTATTGCTACTTGGAAATCTCCTAGATATGACTGGGAATGCGAGTATTGCGAGTTTCGATTTATATGTCCTTATCGTATTATGCCTGCTGAGAATGACAATAAAAAACAGAGTTAAGAGTCCTATGACTTCTACAAGACCAAAAAGCATAACTCAAATTAATGATAAAACAGAAATCTACAGCAAGAATAGAATAAAACCTAAATTATGAATATTCATAATATTTTTTAAAGAGCGCTAAAAGAGGGACACTGGAATGAACAAGGATAAAAAGAAAAGACGAAGTGTCTTTGATGCATTCTTTGAGGGATTTTTCTCAGATTTTGATGAGTTATTTGAAGGCTTTCATCATGATTTTAGCGAGGGCATTTCGGGCGGATATTCGATCTCAGTAACGCAAACACCAGAGGGTACTGTTGTTCACGCGAAAATAGGCGATGATATGGATAGAAATGAATTCAAGAAGATGCTGGAAGAGAGATATCCCGGAGCAAAAATAGTTATTGAAGGTGGTAAGGATAGAAAAGCAATAATTCGTGTAGAAGAAGAGACTCCTGAACAGAAAACGCAGGAAAAACGTGAAGAAAAGAAGGAAGCATCGGAGGAAAAATCTATTCTAGATGCTCTTTTTAAGAAAAAATCATTCATAATACGAGAAGATTAAGGGATATTCTTGTTAAAGAATAGAATCATCTCAATAATTTCCAGCTTTTTGGTGAAAGTATGGGCTAGACAATTAGAAAACAAAATAGTAGAAATTAGGAATATGAAAATAAGAATATTTCCTAATGTTTTTCCACCAATAAGAACGATCTCAACGGATTTGCTTCTAGATGCTATAGACCATTTTGTAAAAGCAGGACAAAAGATACTGGACTTGGGCACAGGATCGGGGGTTCTAGCCATATATGCCGCTAAGAAAGGTGCAAAAGTCATTGCTACGGACATTATGAAAGAGGCAGTAGTAGCAGCAAAATATAATGCGAAAATAAATAATGTTAAAATTGATGTACGCATAGGAAATCTATTTGACCCTGTAAAAGGAATAAAATTTGATATTATTGTCTTTAATCCTCCATATTTCCTAGGAGAACCAAGAGATTCATTAGATTATGCTATATATTCTGGTAAAAGATATGATATTATAGTGAAATTTATCTTAATGTTAAGATCATACCTTAAGAAAACAGGATTCGCTTTAATTACTCTATCCAATCTTATCGACGAAAGAATAATACTATCTATCGCGGAGCGAAAAAATATAACACCAAAAATATACAAGCAAGCAAAAGGTCTCTACAATGAAAAAATAACAGTATATTTGTTAACTCCAATCGAGGGATAAAAAATGGATATTGCGATAATTACAATCGGCGATGAAATATTAACTGGTAGAACGCTTGATTACAATTCTCACTGGATTGCAAAAAGAATTACAGGTCTTGGTTTTAACGTTAAGCTCAAATTGTCGGTGCAAGATAACATAAACGAAATTGTAGATGCCCTAAATTATTCAAAAAATAAGGGTGTAGAGTTAATAATAACAACGGGCGGGTTAGGTCCGACTCCAGGGGATGTAACATTTGAGGCAGTAGCGAAGTTTGCAGACAAGAGACTGGTTCTAGATAAACGAGCATTAGAAATGGTAAAAGAGAGATATTTAACTTTATATCAACTGGGTTTTGTGGAGTCTCCAGAAATAACAAAATCAAGAGAGAAAATGGCGAAAATCCCTGAGGGGAGTATACCATTTTATAATCCAATCGGTGTTGCCCCAGGAATCCTTTTGCATTTAGATTCTCTGAAAATAATTTCGCTTCCAGGGGTCCCCTCTGAAATGATGTATTTGTTAGAGATGATTTTACCACTTCTTGGCAGCGGTGGGGGTGTAACTCGAATAAGGGAGACAACCGTACTAGAAGGAGATGAATCGAAGTTATCAAGAATATTTGAAAAAATAATGAAAGAAATACCACAAGTTTATTTGAAAAGCTATCCACTTGGTTTTGGGGAAGTCGTAAAAATGCGGGTTATTGGGATCGCGAAAGGATCCAATATAGAAGAAGCTGAAAGGTATTTAAATCAAGCATTCGAGTTGCTTGAAATGTACTTCATTAGACATAAAGAAAAAAAGAAGGGTTTTTCTAGCGATTAGATTAAACTAATTTTCTCTATGAAATATTTTACTAGCTTTATTGTGTTTTCTAGATCTCTTAAATCTAATATGGAAACGGGACCATGTATGTATCTACAAGGTACGCTTACAACTCCAGAAGGAACTCCAGACTTTGTCAAGTGAATGGCACCCGCATCAGTTCCTCCTACTATCATTTTTTTGAATTGATAAGGAATGGAGCTCTCCTTGGCAGCATTTATTAATGTCTGTAAGATTTTTGGGTGCGTTATTACGGATCTATCAGCGATTGTTATTGCTGGACCCCTTCCTAACGATGTTGATGACAAATGTTCAGGGGTCCCAGGCACATCACCAGCAGCGGTTCCTTCCAAGGCTAAGGCGAGATCGGGCTCAATACGCCATGCAGCAACTCTTGCACCCCGTAAACCAACTTCTTCCTGAACCGCAGCATTTCCTACGAGATTATAATCAGAATCCTTCAGTATTTTAAATAAGGAAACCAACACTACAAGACCAACACGATCATCAAACGCTTTACCAGAGACTCTATTTTGAGTTAATATCTTAAATTGCGTGTCAAACGTTCCGACCGAGCCGATCTCGATGCCCATATCTAGAACTTCATCTTTAGAGGATGCTCCCACATCGATAAAAAGATCAGTTAAACCGATGACTTTTTTGCTCTCTTCTTGGCTCATCAGGTGTGGGGGCTTAGCTCCAATGAATCCTTGTATTTTTGCTTTTTTACCCTTTATAATTACCTTCTGAGCATATAGAGATCTCGGATCAATCCCTCCTAGAGTGTGAAATCTAATAAATCCCTTACTATCGATATGAGTTACAATAATACCAACTTCATCCATGTGGGCATCTAACATTATCTTTGGAAATTTCGAGTTTCCTCTCTTTGTTATTATTACATTTCCCAACGAATCTACATATACCTCATCAGAGTAGGGTCTAACTTCCTCGATTACCAACTTTCGAATTTCTTCTTCATGTCCAGGAGGACCAAAGGCATTAGAAAAAGCTTTAAGTAGCCTGATTAAATCATCTTTGGAGGCAATCAAGGAAAATCACCTCAAATACAGAAAAGCAAACAGAATTATAATTTTATGGTATGGCGATAGACCTCAAAATATCAAAATTAAAAATTTTTCAGAGCAAAGGCGAGAAAACTATGCTATACTTCATTGTCTTGACACGTCTTTGTAATCTAAATTGCATATACTGTGGTAATAATCCCGAGCCTGAGATTGAACCTTTAGAAATTCAGTATAAAATTGATGATCTTAAGAAATTTATTGAAGCGGATCCGGACCCCACAATCGCTTTTTATGGGGGAGAGCCGCTACTGAGGATTCCCATAATGGAGCAAATAATGGATAACATAAAAGCCAAAAGATGGATCCTACAGACAAATGGATATTTTCTTCATCTTATTAAGCCAAAATACCTGAGAAAGTTTGATGCAATTTTGGTATCTATTGATGGAAGAAAAGAAGTAAACGACTTCTACAGAGGAAAAGGAAATTACGATGTTGTTCTAAGGAATGTTAAAATAATTAAAGAAAATGGCTTTAACGGTGATCTAATTGCCCGAATGGCCGTATCTGAGAAAACAGACATCTACTTAGATGTAAGACATCTTCTGAATTTAGATGATCCTAAATTTGATCATGTACATTGGCAATTGGATGTAATGTGGGATTCTCCGCCGTACTCTAGGTATAATAATTTTGATAAATGGGCCAGAGATTCATATATGCGAGGAATTAGAAAGTTGATAGATTATTGGCTTGAGACGATGGAAAAAAGATACGAAGTTTTGGAAATTGTGCCTTTTCTCGGAATTATGAGCCGCTTGTTGGGTCTAAATAAACAAAAACATTTACCTTGCGGAGCAGGTATAAATGCATTCACAATATCTACATCTGGAAAAATCCTAGCCTGTCCTATTGCACCGGAATTTGACTGGAATATCTTAGGTGATATTTGGTCAACATCCTTTCAGAGTTTACCATTTAAAGTAATGGTGGGAGAGCCTTGTCTTTCATGTAGATACTACAATATTTGTGGTGGCCGTTGTTTATTCGCTAATAAGACTATGTTATGGGGGTTAGATGGATTTAGGAAAGTTTGTAACATCACAAAATATCTCATTGATGAATTAAAGAAGATAGAACCAAACATTAAAGAGCTGATACAAGGAGAAAAAATTTCACTGAGTGATCTGAACTATCCTACATATAATAATACAACAGAAATAATACCATAGGGAAAATGAAGTGGGGCCGGAGGGATTTGAACCCTCGACCACCGGAGTCCGAGTCCGGAATTATTATTTGTCCGGCATCCTCCCAGACTAGACTACGGCCCCATTTTATCTTATCTCAGCATGCTGATATATTAAAGTTTAGTCAGGTTTTAAGCAAAAACAATACATATGTTAAAATATTAAAAATTTATATAAAGAAATTCGACTAACCTATTTCTGTTAGGCAAGTCTAACAAATGGTGTACATAATGTCGAGAGTCATCCCACTGTTCTATGCAGAACCAGGCAGGAAATACAAAGTAATTAGCTTTGTACGGAAAGGCTTTGGTTGGAGGCGAAGACTAGAAGAAATAGGATTCGTGCCAGGACAGGTATTCGAAGTGGTTTTCAATAATAGGGGTTACATTGTTGTAGAAATTAGGGGTTCTAGATTTGGGATATCACCAGGAATTGCTAGGAAAATCTTTATTGAGGGTGTAAATAGTGAAATTAGAGCTTGATCGGGGTAAATTTATACCTCATGAGAAAGATGAAATTTTGGTAGCTTTTGCTGGAAACCCGAATGTTGGGAAGAGCACTCTATTTAATAAAATTACAGGTCTTAATCAACATATAGGTAATTGGCCTGGGAAAACCGTAGAGATTGCTTGGTCGCGGATTACTTATAAAGATAGAAAGTTAGTAATCGTTGATCTCCCAGGAACATATAGTTTATCGGGAATGTCAGAAGAAGAGCAGGTCGCAATTGACTTTATTATAAATGAAAAACCGGATGTGACTGTAGTTATAACTGATGCTAGTGCTCTCGCTAGAAATCTATATCTTCTATTTCAGGTTCTAGAGTTAACTTCACAAGTTGTACTTGTAGTTAATATGATGGATGAAGCAAAAAAGTGGGGAATTCATATAGATCTTGAAGGACTGGAAAAAGAATTAGGAATTCCAGTAATTGGAACTGTAGCATTAACTGGTGAAGGTATTAGGGAACTTCTTGACGCAATACTTCATGTGAAGGATTCTAAAATAGAGGCAAGGAATGTAAGATATCCCATAATTGAGAAATACGTTCAGGAAATTTCAGAAATAGTTAAGCCATACATAGATGGCTACTCTGCAAGATGGATCGCGTTAAGAATCCTCGAAGGAATGACCGATTTACCAATAACTCTACCTCAAGAGGCCACTAAAAAAATAGAAAAAATCACACAGCAAATGAGAATCGAGGGAAAATACGATCCCAAACTCCTTATAGTTAGAGCCAGGTATGATTTGGTTGATGATCTTGTCTTAAAATATATAAAAAGAAGAAAGATAGAGGACGAAATTACAGAAAAAATAGATTTAACGATCTTTAAAAGAGGGATAAATTATCTATCGGTTTTTGGTATTTTCTACATCATTTTCTGGTTAGCATTTGAGGTCGGTGGATATTTTGGGGAATTAATAGACTCAGGAATTAACATAGTAATTCCACTAGTTTATGATGTCTTACTTTCTGCCGGATTATCTGACCATATCTCCAGATTTATTGCTGAAGGAGTTATCGGTGGAGTGGGGGTCGTACTGACATTCTTTCCACTAGTGTTCATATTCTATCTTTCGTATTCATTCATAGAGAATCTTGGAATTATGGCTCGAATGGCATTCATAATGGATCGGATCTTCTCAAAACTGGGATTGGAAGGAAAAGCATTTTTCCCTCTCGCTCTTAGCTTTGGATGCAACGTGGTTGGTGTCACAGCTACAAGAATATTAAGTTCAAGAAAACAGAAAATAATGTCTATGATAACTCTTTCCTTTATTCCATGTGCACCGAGAATCGCCGTATTGGGGTTATTAATTAATATTGTTTTCCCATCATGGATTGGTCCAATTATCTTTATGATTTATATCCTTGTTTCATTTATGGTAGTGGCATTTACGGCTTATCTAATGAATAAGATAACCAAGCAGGGCGGATCAGAATCTTTTTTTATAGAATTACCACCATATAGAATTCCTTCACTTAAGGTTATATCCAAAATATCCTTAATACGAACTGAGGGCTTCGTACTACGAGCTGGCAAATGGATGGTTCTTGGTTCAGTTATTATCTGGATATTAGTTAATATTCCACCATCGGCATCGGTTGAGTATACTATTGCTGGAATGATCGGAGGCATACTCGCAATACCCGGATCATTATTAGGTTTGGGTTGGAGAGAAATGATCGCTCTTTTATTTGGTTTTACGGCTAAAGAGCTAACATTAAGTGTACTTTATACACTATATGGTAGCGCATTGTATAACCTACCTGCAATAATCGGTTTTCCAACCGCAGTAGCATTTATGACAATCTATGCATATTATACGCCCTGTATAGCAACTGTTGCGGCGATCGTAGGAGAAAGTGGTGACAAAAAACTAGGTTTATTATCTATTTTCTATAGCTTGGTTATAGCTTTATTTTTGGGGGTAATTTCATATCTAATAGCAATATTACTTACTTAAATCATATTAATACAAAAAACTTTGAGTATGTAATATTTGATGCTAGCTGTGGTTTCAGGAGGTAACAATGCCTTACTATATGTATGTTAAAGTTAATAGTACTTATAGGCGTGTATTCACCTTAATGAATGAAACATTTGGAAATGTTACTTTCGAGGAATCTATGACGTCAGATAGCAAATTATATGGAATAATAATCAATCAAGTATGGGATGAAGACACAAAAAGTTTTGTGATTCGGTTTTTTTTCCTAATGGAACGGAACGAATCGAGGACCGATATAAAGATTATAGCTTTAGAAGGAAATGAGGAAAGCCTTTTTAGAAGGGAATGCTTGGAAAGATATATTAACAGTGTTATAGATTTTCTAAAAAATTCGAAATTAGAACCTATCATTTTAGAAAAAATACCTTATTTTAAGAGAGAGATTGAAGATTAATTTTTCATTTTGATTAATTATTTGAGCTATTTTTCAATTACAAAACCACAGGTTTATACATAGACATGACATATTAATACACTATTGCAGTTGATAATATTAGGTTAATCGACATAAATACAAAAATGAATCGGGTATATACCCTTCCGAGCATTGCTTGGTGATATTATGTCTAAAAGTCAAAAACTCCAACAAAAAATTACAAAAAAAAATTCAAGACGTGGTATTGTTTACATAATAAAAGATAGATGTAAAGAATGTGGGTTATGTATAGAATTTTGTCCGATGGGTGTTCTCCAGAAATCAACTGAATTCAATATCCATGGTTATCACTTTCCAATTGTTGTGGAAAAACCTCCGGAAAAAGTATGTATTGCTTGTGGTTTCTGTACGTTGATTTGCCCCGAATTTGCTATTTACTCCAAAGTCATGGAGGTGGAGCAAAATGACTCTTAAGCCGGGAATGTACTTCATGAGCGGAAATGAGGCTATAGCTGAAGGCGCTATAATGGCTGGGTGTAGATTCTTCGCCGGTTATCCCATAACACCTTCTTCTGAGATTGCAGAACGCCTTGCAAAGAGATTACCGCAAGTTGGAGGGATTTTCATACAAATGGAGGATGAACTTGCCTCAATGATCACAATTATTGGTGCTTCTTGGGGTGGTTTAAAGGCGATGACCGCGACGTCAGGACCAGGATTTAGCCTTATGCAAGAGAATCTTGGATTCGCGGTGATGACCGAAACACCTGTTGTCGTTGTTGACGTTCAAAGAGGTTCGCCTTCCACGGGTCTTCCGACACTAATCGGTCAGGGTGACATAATGCAGGCAAAATGGGGATCTCATGGGCCATATGAGATAATTGCGCTTTCTCCATCCACGGTACAGGAATGTTTTGACTTTGCTATAAAAGCTTTTAATCTAGCAGAGAAGTACAGAGTACCAGTTATAGTTCTAATGGATGAGAGAATTAGTCATCTATATGAAAAAGTTGTTGTTCCTCCAAAAGAAAAACTAATTTTGGTTGAGAGAAAGAGACCTAAGAGTAGAGAGAATTTTCTCCCATATAAAGCTGAAGAGGATCTTATTCCACCCATGCCGCCTGTAGGCGAGGGGTATCATTTCCATATTACAGGTCTAACGCATGATGAACGAGGTTACCCGAAAATTGATGCTGAAACGCATGAAAAACTAGTAAGACGCTTATCAGATAAAATAAGAATTCATGCAGATGAAATAATTCATATAGATGAGATCATGATGGACGATGCTGAGATTGCTATCGTTGCCTTTGGAAGTGTTGTAAGACCCGCGAGATATGCAATTAAATATGCTAGAAAGAAAGGAATCAAAGTGGGGCTAATTAAGCTTTCAACTATTTGGCCATTTCCGGATAAAATGTTCCAAAAGTATGCTGATAGAATAAAGGCATTTGTTGTTGCAGAGATAAATTATGGTCAAATTTCCAGAGAAGTTAAAAGATGCGTGGGTGATCGGGCAAAAGTACATTTGGTTCCAAAAATGGGTGGTGCAATACATACACCAGAAGAGATTTTAAATGCTATTCTGGAGGTGAAATAAATGCCATATAAATTCGTTCAAGAGCATGTTTGGGATAAGTATCTAAAAAAGGATAGATTACCTCATATTTGGTGTCCAGGTTGTGGTCTCGGAACAGCTTTAAGTGCATTTTTAATGGGAATAGAGCTTGCTAAAATCGATCTAGATAAGTTAGTTGTTGTTTCGGGCATTGGTTGTGCTGGCAGAGCCGCAGGATACCTAAATGTTGATACGTTTCATACTACGCATGGCCGTCCAATACCGTTTGCTATCGGGCTGAAACTTGCCAGACCGGATCTACATGTCGTTGTATTTTCTGGAGATGGAGATTTAGCAACAATAGGAGGAAATCATCTAATTCATGCTGCAAGAAGAAACCATGATATCCTAGTGATTTGTTCTAATAACTTTAACTATGGAATGACCGGTGGTCAAGTTGGTGCAACGACTCCAGAAAATGCGATTACTACTACAACACCATACGGAAATTTAGAGAATCCTTTCGATTTACCTTATTTAGTAACAGCTGCTGGGGCTGTTTATGTTGCTCGATGGACATCCCTTCATGTGAGACGACTTGCCAAAAGTATTGCTGAAGCCCTTCAACTAAAAGGTTTCAGGTTTATTGAGGTTCTATCACAATGCCCAACCGTATATGGTAGAAGAAATAATATGCCTACAGGACTTGATATGCTTAAATTCTTTAAGGAAAATTGTGTTATAAAGAATTACGCTCATCCAAAAGATGTTGAAATTAAACCTGGTAAGAAAATTATAATTGGTAAATTTATTGATAAAACGGAGGAGAAACTATCCTTTGAAGATAAAGTCTGGAACTTAATAAAAAAATTGGAGAGAGGGAAGTAGAGGTGGGGCGAGTAGAGATTATCATTAGTGGATTCGGTGGACAAGGAATCGTAAGAGCAGGATATATCTTAGGGCGTGCTGCAGCATTGGGCGAAAATAAGGAAAGTTCCTTCGTACCAAGTTATGGTCCAGAGGCTCGTGGCGGAAGTTGTGCTTCAAGAATTGTTATAGATGAGAATAAGATAGATTTTCCTTTCGTTACGGCAGTAGATATTCTTGTCTCAATGTCGGAGGAAGCTTACGATAAATATATAGAATATCTCAAGCCAGAGGGGATTCTTCTATATGATGAGGATCTTGTAAAAATAGATAATAGAGCTAACAAGGCATCCAAAATCTTCAAAATTCCAGCTACTAGAATCGCTGAGCAGCTGGGTAATAGAATCGTCGCTAATGTTGTTATGCTTGGCTTTTTATGCGCAACAACAAAGGTTGTATCTTATGAAGCCTTACGGGATTCTGTAATGAGGGGTGTTCCTCAAAAATTTCTGGATCTAAATCTGAAAGCTTTTGATGCAGGTTATAATTATATGAAAGCGCAACTCAGATCAAAAATCTAATCCTATATTTTTCATTTCTGAATCTATTCATGTTTTTTATTATAAAACTGCAGAAAACAGATTGCATTCATGTTTCGGATATATTTAAACATTAAAAGCATCTCTAATGATCGAATTATTTCTGCTATTATATGAATATATTTTCTTACAAAAATCTCTACGCTCTTAATATTACTTTAATCTCTCATGTTTTGTGATTGCTATTGCTCCATTTAATTTACGAAAAATATCTCCTTAAATCAGAACTCTTAATGAATTAATCTATCCTATTTCAGCATAGATTTTGTATTTAATCTTACTAAAATTTTTGGAAAAATAATATTTTTAATATAAGATAAAATTAAAAAGTGGTTTGAGTACGTAACTCTCGGGTGTTTCTATGGGTAATGAGAAAAAATTAACAAATGGAAAATTCGAAGGAATAGTTCACATTTCTGATGAAAATGGGTTATTCAAAATACTTGCAACAGATCAACGTGGTTCGCTTAGAAGAATAATAAATCCAGATAATCCTAAGGCAGTCACTGCCGAAGAACTTAAAGAAGTTAAATTAGCTTTAATAAAAAACCTCGTCGGAAGAGGAACAAATAGTAAAGCTACAGGGGTTCTTATCGATCCCGAATATTCCTATGAGCGGTCATTTCTCACGAAAGCGAATATACCTGCAACAGTTGGAATTCTGATGGGAATTGAAAAATCGGGTTATGGTTCTGGAGACGAGTTTGCGCCTAAAATGGAAATCTTTAATGATTTAGATGTTGAGTCTGCGGTTTTAAAAATCAAGGCACGTGGTATGAGTGCAGTAAAATTACTAATTTACTATAGAACGGATAGTCCTACAGCTAAATATCAGGAGAGCATGATAAAAGCAATAGGTAAAGCCTGTGCAAAATATGATATTGCCTTCTTAGTTGAACCTGTCACACATAGCCTTAGGGGAGGGCCTCATAAGAAAAAAGATAAAAAAGAATTCGCGAAAATAAAACCCAATCTTGTGATAAATACAGCAAGAGAATTATCAAAACCTGAATATGGGATAGACATTCTAAAGATGGAATTTCCAGTCGATTTAGATTTTGCCGAAGAGTTGCATCAGGATCCTCTAGAGTACTGCAAAGCTTTAGATGAAGCATCTCAACTTCCTTGGGTTCTTCTGAGTGCTGGAGTTGATTTTGATGTATTTATAAAACAAGTAGAAATTGCTACTAAAGCCGGAGCATCGGGTTTTCTTGCAGGTCGGGCTATTTGGAAAGATGCTATTTGTCAAAAAGAAAGAGATACATACTTAAGAAGAGTTGGTGTTGAAAGATTAAATAAAATTGCAACTTTAGTCGAGAGATATGGAAGACCCTGGTATAAAAAATTTGTTGAAAAATTAGATGATATTACCTTAGAAAGGGGTGAATAATTTGAGAATTGGAATCCTGACTGGTGGTGGAGATTGTCAGGGAATTAATGCAGTAATAAGAGCCGCAGTTAAAAAAGCTGAAGACTACGGATGGGATGTTATAGGAATAAGATATGGATGGTTGGGTCTTCTGGACGGCCTTTTTGTTCCATTGAAATATGAAGAATTAGACGATATCATTGGTATTGGAGGTACTATTTTAGGGACCTCGAGAGTGAATCCACTAAGACGTAAAGATGGCGTAAAGAAGATCAAAGAGAATCTAAAGAAAATGAAAATTGATGCCATACTTGCAATAGGAGGGGATGATACTTTATCTGTGGCTTATGAACTCAGTAAAGAAGGTATTCCTGTAGTTGGTGCACCCAAAACAATTGATAATGATCTAGCAGCAACGGAGTATACCTTTGGATTCTTTACTGCTGTGGAGATAGGAACACAGGCTATCGATAGAATTCTAACAACAGCAAAATCCCATGAGAGAGTATTCGTAGTCGAAGTTATGGGGCGATATGCTGGTTGGATTGCCTTATACTCTGGTCTAGCTGGTGGTGCACACTATATAGTTATTCCAGAGCAACCTCTAGATCTTGATGCTATTTGTAAATTGATTGATGAGCGTTGGAAGCGAGGTAAAAAATATGCTGTAATCGTTGTTGCTGAGGGCGTGCAGATCGGAGAACATGAACTACTATATGTAAAAGAAGTCGTAGATGAATTTGGAAATATAAAGGTTGGTGGTATTGCGCATATTCTTGCGGATGAGATTCATAGAAGAACTGGTAAAGAAACTAGAGCGGTTGTTTTAGGTCATTTAATGCGGGGCGGATCGCCTATAGCATTTGATAGAATACTTGCTACGAGATTTGGATTAATGGCAATTGAATTAATTAAGAAGGGAGAATTTGGTAAAATGCCGGCATTAACTAAATTTAAGATAGAACCGGTACCCCTTTCTAAGGCTATTGCAGAGATGAAGACTGTACCAAAAGAACTTTATGATATTGCGAAAACGTTTTTTTATTAATTTTTTAATTAATCTTAACATTAGTGCTTATCAATACTATTGACCATAAGCGAAAACTTATAAACTTGATTCTTGTATAGTTCCAGTAGTGTGTACTGTTATTGTATTATTGCATTGGTGATTTCATTGAAAACAACAGAAGTTAGAACAGAACGGGAGAAACATGCAATAAAAATTGACAAAAGAGAAATACCTCTCGGCGTAGGGCCAAAACCAGAACTGAAAGAGAATGAAAAATTAATTGCTAATACGTTATCCCTATGTCCAGAATGCTACAGACGCCTTCGAGCAGTAGTCTTTGAAAGAGATGGAAAAGTTTTCATAAGAAAAATCTGCCCAGAACATGGCGAATTTGAGGAAGTTTACTGGGGAGATGCTGAGCTATACCGTAAAGCATTAAAATATGCAGCACCGCCTCTTAAGGTTGAAAATGTTAACATTCCTAAGATAGATATCCCATGTCCATTTAATTGTGGAATATGCCCATTGCATAAAAATCAAACGGCATTAGCAAATATCGTCTTAACAAATAGATGTGATATATCATGTTGGTACTGTTTCTTTTTTGCCGAAAAGGCTGGCTACGTATACGAGCCGAGTATAGATACCCTTAGAAATATGATCCGGACATTAAGAAAACAAGGGCCTTGGCATCCTAATGCAGTTCAGTTAACCGGTGGTGAACCAACACTTAGAGATGATTTAGTTGATATAGTAAAAATGATGAAAGAAGAGGGAATAACTCATATACAGCTGAATACTAATGGATTAAAATTTGCAAAACTTTGGTTTACAGAGGGCCCAGATGCCGCTATAGCATATACACACCAACTACGAGAAGCTGGAGTTAATACAGTTTATCTTAGTTTTGATGGAGTAACACCCAAAACAAATCCAAAAAATCATTGGGAGATGCCTTACATATTAGAGACCTTTAGAAGAGCCGGAATGACTAGTACTGTTTTTGTTCCTGTAGTAATAAAAGGAGTAAATACACATGAGCTCGGTGATATCATAGATTATGCCGCACGGAATATGGATGTAGTTCGTGGTGTTAATTTCCAGCCAGTATCACTAGTGGGATCTATGCCCAGAAAAGAACGAAACAAATATCGTGTTACAATACCGGATGTAATAAAAATGATTGAAGAGCAAACAGATGGAATGATAGGAAGAGAGGCATGGTATCCAGTTCCCGTCACCTATGTATTCTCTGACTTTGTTGAAGCAATAACGAAAAAACCAACACTGAAGATGACAAATCATCCAGCATGCGGCGCTGCAACATACGTATTTCCAGAATTTAAAAAAGTGAATGGGAAGAGAGTGGTTGAAGACTATATTCCAATAACAGACTTTGTTGATGTTGAAGGTCTCTATCATCTCCTTAAAGAAAAGGCTGAGCAGGCAAGAAATGGAAAAAGTAAATGGAGGATATACTTAAGTTTCGCTTGGAATATTAGGAAATTCATACACAGAGATAGGACTCCAACAGGTTTGAATCTGAGAAGGATCCTACTTAAAATCATAAGAACTAGAAGCTATAGCGCGTTAGGTGAATTCCATTATCGGGTTCTCTACCTAGGTATGATGCATTTTCAAGACCTATATAATTACGATATTGCAAGAGTGGAACGATGTAATATTCATTATCTAACACCTGATGGGCGAATCATACCATTCTGCGCATTTAACGTAATGCCTGATCTATATCGAGATTATATTCAGAAGAAATATAGTATCTCCTTTGAAGAATATGCTAGAATGAAAGGGCCAGACGCATTAGGACCTAAATCTAAGTATGTACGAGATATAAAGAAACTTGTGAGCACTGAAATTTATCAAAAATCTTATGAACCATATAAGAAGAAATATGGATATTGACCTTTTGGTGATATATCATGAAGCTAGCAGAAGTACCTAGAGACTCTGAGGTTGTATTTATTGGATTCAATTTGACTACTGAGGATGATTGGCAATCACTTAGTGATATTGGACTTGGTATAAATGAGAAAGTAAAAGTTATAGATCTTAATGATCAATATGTGAAAATTCTACTAGAAAATGGTCGGGAAATCGAAATACCAAGAAAACTAGCTGATAAAATAGAAGTCATTGAAACATAATCCTCTAATATCTTTTTTATCTAAACATAACGATAGTTAGGAGGCTTCTAGGCGAAGACTCACGAAAGCGATCACGGATCTGTTCTCATACTTGAGTCTGGAGAAAAAATAAAGGAATCTATTAAAAAATTCGCTGAAACAAAATTTATTTGCGGGTTTTTCATTGGAATCGGTGCTGTTACTAATCCAAAAATTGCTTATTTCGATATAAAAAACAAGGAATACGTTAAAAGGAAACTTGCAGGTATGTTTGAAGTCGTTAATTTAACTGGTAATATCAGACTTAACACTAATAATAAAATCGAAGTTCATGCACATATCTTTAGGAAATGAGGACTATAATGTTATTGGCGGTCATTTAATAGAGGCTGAGGTCGCTGTGGTTTTAGAAATCTTTATAAGTAAAATAGCATCTTTTGTAAGATGAATTTTTACAGCATAAAAATAAATATATTTTATTCATAATCCTTAATTTCTAAATAAAATTCAGTAAAATCGCTAATATTAATATAAAATATTAAATTATTTAAAATTCTTTAAATGATATAGTTAACTAAATGTAGTTGTCATGATGTATAGTATAGCAATATATATGGTGAGCATATTGAACTTAAATCTAAAAGGAAAAACGGCAATAGTTTCAGCTTCGAGCAGGGGGATTGGAAGGGCAATAGCGTATGGTTTAGCGCGAGAGGGAGCGAATGTAACCATTCTGGCACGTAATAAAGAGCAATTATATAAAACAGCGAAAGAAATTTCCTCTGCTACGGGTAGCGAAGTTTTGCCGATTATCGCTGATGTTACCAAGAAAGAAGATATAGAAATCGTCGTTAGAAAGACTATTGATACTTTCGGTACAGTTCATATTTTAGTAAATAACTCTGGTGGTCCTCCTTCGGGATATTTTGAGGATTTTTCAGATAGTGACTGGATAAAAGCATTTGAACTTCTTGTTTTAAACCCGATTCGGTTCATTCGTCTAGTTTTACCATACATGAAAAAACAAAAGTGGGGACGTATTATCAATATAGTTTCCGTTAGCGTAAAGGAGCCAATAGATAATCTTATATTATCTAATTCGCTTCGTTCTGCTGTTGTTGGAATTGCTAAAACATTATCCAATCTTGTAGCAGAATATAATATAACGATAAATAATGTGGCACCAGGTCCTACATTTACTTCAAGAATTAAAGATTTAATTAAAGCACAAGTGAAACAAAAAGGAATTACTGAAGAGGAAGTTAAGAATGCTTGGACACAGAAAGTTGCCATGAAACGTTTTGGGAAACCGGAGGAGATCGCAGATATGGTGGTTTTCTTGGCTTCTGAGAGAGCTAGTTTTATAACTGGAACAACAATTCAGGTTGATGGAGGATATGTTAAAAGTCTATTATAATAATATGTGAGGTGATTTTAAAAGTGAGTAATACGCAACTTAGTAAATCTAAATATTTCATTAAAATAGAGGATATACCCGAGATTCAATATACTACTGGGTTATTAACAAAGATTCTTGTAGGACTTCATGGAGAAAAAGTTATGATTCTTTTAAATAAGCATAAACCCCAAATACGCATACCAACGCAAACTCATGAGAATGAACTTATTGGTATTATTATACAGGGAAAAGGTCGATACATGATAGGAGACGAGGAAAAGATTCTTACAAAGGGAGATATCTATCACGTTCCGCCTAACATACCACATTGTACAGAAGTACTAGGCAATGAACCTCTTATCGAAATTGATATTTTTGCTCCACCATTAAAAAGAGTTTTAGATGCCTATAAAGAGGCTGTGCAGACGACGTTAAAATAAGATAACAAAAGAATAACTATCGTAGGTCACCGCATTCGCATAAAGCGTCGTTAATAATAGAGTAGAGATCATTAAATCCAATTTTCTTTTTAGCCGAAACGGAAACTATTCTTGTTGGTGGTAAGTATTGCCTAAGGATATCCACTAGATCAAAAGAAAGTTCGCCAAGGATTCCTGTATTATCTCTAAGCATTTCATTAACAAAGGCATCTGGATCATCAAAGAATATATTCATAAATTTGCTTATTTTTTCACCTACTAGATCTACCTTATTTAAGATCATAATTACATCAATCTCTAAATGGAATTTCGTAGCAAGGGATAGTAGCACGGACATAACGAAATCAGAGCCTTTATTTAGATTAGATGCATCAACAATAAAAATAGCAAGGCTATCCTGTCTGTTAAGCTTCTTAATAATGATGTTGCCTAATTCCCTGAATGCAAATAATTCTAGTTGACCTGGGGTATCAATTAATACCCATGACTTTCCAAATAAAGTCTTTTTCAGAGTATCTGCAATAGTATCTATATTCTCGATCATAATTTCCATTGATCGAATAAGTGCTCCGTTCGGTCCCAAAGCTTCTCTTTTCATTACAGTTGAAAGCTCTACCAAGGTTCTTATATCATAATCAGGATTATACGGTAAATTTACTACACCAGGATCCAAGTTTATTCTTGCAACACTCTCAGAACTTTCTAGCAGCCAATCTCCAAAATTCTTAGTAATAGTTGTTTTTCCAGATCCGGCCATTCCTATAAAATATATAATGGGCATAATCGGCACCTTTTATAGCTATGATCTATGATCATTTTTTAGTCAGGTTAATCGTTCCTGATGATATTGATATAACAAAACACGGCAAACTCTTAAAAATCGGTCAGATTTCTAGTGTCGAGATTCTTTCTGAATTGTATCTAATTTTAAATGGATGATAT
>Ga0164318_10000190_pt1 | contig 40090 bp, 29 predicted proteins | sample GuaBasSedimGuay9_FD_113734 | JGI IMG/M metagenome (GOLD analysis project Ga0164318, IMG submission 113734) | Subseafloor sediment microbial communities from Guaymas Basin, Gulf of California, Mexico - Guay9, Core 4571-4, 0-3 cm | ecosystem: Environmental > Aquatic > Marine > Hydrothermal vents... | reverse complement strand
TTTGAAAGTTCATTTATCAACAGTATAGAAGTAGGAACAGCAAAAGGGTTACAACAAATTCATGCTTATTTATTCGGTGGTTTGTATGATTTTGCCGGACAAATCAGACAAAAAAATATTTCAAAAGGTGGTTTTCAGTTTGCTACATCACACTTTTTAGGTAATACATTAAAGCAAATAGAAGCAATGCCCGAAACTACATTTGACGAAATAGTAAACAAATATGTAGAAATGAACATTGCACACCCTTTTATGGAAGGTAATGGACGAAGCACCCGAATATGGTTGGATTTGATTTTAAAAAATCGTTTGGGAAAATGTGTCGATTGGAGTAAAATAAGCAAAAGAGATTATATGGACGCAATGAAACAAAGTCCAATAAACAGTAATACTTTAAAAAACATATTGAAAAAAGCTTTAACTGATAAAATAAATGACCGTGAAACGTTTATGAAAGGGATTGATTATTCGTATTATTATGAGGGAAATGAGTAAAATAAAGATTGTAAGAATAAAAAAGCCTTTTATAAATAGTCATCCCGTTGCTGTTTAGCAATGATGCCGAGTGGTAGTGTAACCGGCATGCAGCACCCCTCTACCGTTTCATCTGCCGGTCAATCTCCCGCTGACTGTCTTTCTTCTTCAGGTCTTCGCGTTTGTCGTAAAAATGTTTTCCCTTGGCAAGGGCAATTTCTACTTTGGCAAGGCCACGGTCGTTGATAAAAAGTGTAATGGGAATAATGGTTAACCCTTTGTCCTTTACCTTGTTTTTTAATTTTTTAAGCTCCCGGGCGGTGAGCAATAATTTTCGTACCCGTTTGGGGAAATGGTTGTTGTAAGTTCCGTAGGTGTATTCGGCAATGTGCATCCCCACAACAAAAAGCTCATCCTCTTCAAAATTGCAGTAGGAATCAACCAAACTGGCTTTTCCCGAGCGTATCGACTTTATCTCGGTGCCGGTTAGCACGATGCCCGCGACGTATTTCTCCAAAAAAAAATATTCGTGCGAGGCTCTTTTGTTTTTTATGCGAATGTTGTTTGCCATGATTTGAAGTTGTTTAAAGTTAGATATACAAAAGTAAATATATTACACTGTAAATCAGAAAATAAATTCCATTATTTCCTTCTTTGGAGGGAAAACAAAGGAGGATTAATTAAAAAGATATTTATTTTCTGATTTTAAACGTTTTACCTTTGTAATCATTAAGTTGACTTTAAACAACTTCGTTATTAAAATAAGTGGTGCAAAGATAATAGATTTGCTTATTCATCAATAAGGTTGTACACAACGATATCAAAATTGTTGCCAAATTTTACGGCTACTGCTATTTTTTTTCCATCCGGCGACAGGGCAGGGGTAACCCGTTGCAGAGTGTCGTGGCTTAACAGCATCTTGTAAGTACCTTCTTTTGTTATCGTGAAAAAAGAGGGGTTGTTTTTTTGCTCTTTTGTTGAGTATACAATCCGGTAGCTGTTAGCGAGCCAGCCATACGATAAGGCTGCTATCGAATCTAAATCCTCTGTTTTTTCGCCATACCAGTTTATTTCGTGAAGCGATCGGCTAAAGGGCACGGTTTTATTGCGGGTTCCAAACAGGATGATTTTACCATCGGGTGAGAGCATGGGCCTAAAGAGTTCGGCGTTTTTGATATGGGTAAGCTGATTCAGGTTGTCGTAAACAAAATCGTAGCTAAAAAGCTGCCATGTTTCGTTGTTGGGGTCGTGGCCTTTAAAAATTACCAATCTCCCCGAAGGGGAAAAAGAAGGGGCTTCGCAAAACAGCTTTCGTTGGAAAAGTGGTTGCTGCAATCCCGTTGACAGGTTAAGTTTAAAGAGATAGACTTTGTTATCAATAGTGGCATCAAAAGCAATCTTGTTTTGGTTAGGAATAAATACCGGGTGGCTTTTGTTGGTTTCATCGAAGGTGATTTGAATAAGCGTGTCTTTGGAAAAGTCGTACAAAAACAGTTGAGAATAGCCTTTCCCGGAACTCTGAAAAACCAACTTCTTGCCATCTTCCGACCAGGCGGGAAATTGCTCATCACTTTGTGTTCGCTTAATTCTGACCAAATTGGCCGTATCAAGCATCTGGCTTTTAGCCGATGGAATTAAAACCAGCCATAGCAGCGTGAGCAGAAGGAATGAAAATACAATTTTAACACTTTTCATTTTGAGCTGTCAAATTTACTACAAAATTCAAACTAAAATGCCTATCTTTGTGGTAACAAAAACAGAATGTATGACATCATTACAAGAGGGTGATAAAGCGCCCGGTTTCAGCGGAATAGACCAAAACAAAAACAAGATATCCTTGCACGATTTTAAGGGAAAAAAGATAATCCTTTATTTTTACCCGAAAGACAACACCCCGGGCTGTACTGCCGAGGCTTGCGATTTACGCGATCATTATAAGCTATGGCTTGATAAAGGAAAGTAAAAACCAAAGAACATACCACTCAAATTCTTTCAATCATCGAAAAATAATTTAATATGACAACAGATAAAGCAAAGGCGCAAGCCGAACAGGAAAAACAGAAGAAATTAAAAGCCCTTGAAGCCACGTTAGGCAATATTGAAAAAAACTTTGGTAAGGGCACTATCATGAAATTGGGCGAAAAAGGCATCGAAAATATTCCTTCTATTTCAACAGGTTCCATCGGCCTCGATTTGGCGTTGGGAATTGGTGGCTTGCCCAAAGGCAGGGTAACCGAAATTTATGGTCCCGAGTCATCGGGAAAAACCACGCTGGCCATCCATGTTATTGCCGAAGCTCAAAAAGCCGGTGGCATTGCTGCCTTTATTGATGCCGAGCATGCTTTCGACAGGTTTTATGCCGAGAAGCTGGGAGTGGATACCGAAAACCTGTTGGTGTCGCAACCTGATAACGGGGAGCAGGCACTGGAAATTACTGATAACCTGATTCGCTCGGGTGCCATCGATGTAATTGTGATTGACTCGGTAGCGGCGTTGACGCCCAAAAGCGAGATTGAAGGCGAAATGGGTGATTCGAAAATGGGCTTGCAGGCGCGCTTGATGTCGCAGGCTATGCGTAAGCTGGCAGCCAACATCAATCGAACAAACACGATTTGTATTTTTATTAACCAGTTACGCGAAAAGATTGGTATTATGTTTGGTAACCCTGAAACCACCACGGGAGGTAATGCCCTTAAGTTTTACGCTTCGATACGGTTGGATATTCGTCGCATCAGCCAAATTAAAGATGCCGAAAACGCTACCGGAAACAGGGTTCGTGTTAAGGTGGTGAAAAACAAGGTGGCACCTCCTTTCCGTAAGGCTGAATTTGACATCATGTTTGGTGAAGGCATTTCGAAAGTGGGTGAAATTATCGACCTTGGGGTGGAGAACAACATCATTAAAAAAAGTGGTTCATGGTTTAGCTACGGCGAAACAAAACTGGGTCAGGGTCGCGATGCTGTTAAGAAGCTTCTTAAAGATAATCCTGATTTGATGGATGAGCTGGAAGATAAGATATTTGCTGCTCTCGGCACCAAAGCCTCATCCTAACTGCCATGGGTGATTGCCCTTACCGGCACACCTGCTTTAAATTGCCATCGCACCACCTATGATCGACCGGATAAAAAAGTTTCAGAGAACCTCAAAATCGGACTACAAGTTCACGTTGCTTATTCCCACGTGGAATAATGTTGACTACCTGAAGCTTTGCGTCGATAGCATTCGTAAGAACTCCTTCTACGAAGTACAAATTATTGTCATTGTAAACGAGGGTACTGATGGCACGTTAGATTGGGTTTCCGGGCAAGAGGAGCTTGATTACATCTATTCGGAAAAAAATATCGGTATCTGCTTCGCGCTAAACATTTCCCGATCGCTGGTAAAATCAGAGTACATCGTTTACGTGAACGACGACATGTACCTGCTGCCCAATTGGGATTTGGAACTTGATAAAGAGATTTCGCGGATTGGCACAAAGAGTTTTATGCTCTCTTCCACCATGATTGAACCCTATGACACCGGCAACAAAAGTGTGGTAGTAAAAAATTATGGTACCAACCTTGAAAATTTTAACGAGGCATTGTTGCTAAAAGAGTACGGGGGATTGACGATGCACGATTGGAGTGGCAGTAGTTGGCCGCCCAACGTGGTGCATTTGGATAACTGGGATTTGGTGGGTGGACTGAGCATAGAGTTTAGTCCCGGCATGGGCTCCGACCCCGACTTTGCCAAAAAGCTTTATGAGGCGGGCGTGCGCCATTTTAAAGGTGTTGGAACCAGTTTGGCTTACCATTTCGGCTCTAAATCAACCAAACGAATCAGTACCAACAACGGTCGTGATATGTTTCTGCACAAGTGGGGCGTGGCGCAAAGCACCTTCAATAAAAAGTGTTTAAAACGCGGTGAGCCGTTTGGTGGCGAGGTGGAAATGCCCACCATGTCGCTTTGGGAACGATTGGCAACAAAAATTAAAATAATAGTAAGTTATTTAAAATGAGATATCGATTTTTAAAAACAGGCTTTGCCCTTGGGGTGCTGATGGCTATTATGGCTTCTTGTAACAGCAATACGAAATCGGAAAAGAAATTTGATAAAGCCGTTACCGTTAGCGACTCTGTTGTTTTAATCACCAATGAAATAGAACACGACTCGTCGGATTATACCCTTTGGAAAACCAGGGCACGGCTTTACCTTAAACGGGGTAACGTGGATGTGGCTTTCAGAGATATTAACCGCGCTTTGGAGCTAAACCGTACTGATCCTGATTTGTTCATCATCTTGTCTGACCTCTATTTTACCATCGGCAAGGTCGATAACAGCTTGTCGAGTATTAGAAAAGCCATCGACCTGCAGCCCGATAATCCTGCCGGTTATTTAAAAATGGCTCGGGTGAAACTGATTCTTCAAAAGTATCCTTCTGCCACTGCTTTTGCCGATAAGGTTATCGCGCTAAATGCCAATAATCCGGAAGCCTATTACATTAAAGCTATCTCGTCGCTGGAACAAAAGGACAGCGTAAAGGCACTCACCTTTATGAAGATAGCTGCCAATTTGGATACCGCCTTTTTTGCTGCCAACTTTAACATTGCCGTGGTGCTCGATGCGATGAACGACACCATCGCCGGCGAATATTTTAAGAAATCGATTCAACTTAAACCCGACAACACGTTAGCACGTTATTCGCTGGGGATGTTTTACCAGAAACAGGGAAAGTACGACAGCGCGCTGGCCACCTACAACAGGCTTATCGCACTGCATCCTGATAATGCCGAGGCGCATTTTAACAAGGGATTTATCTATCTTACGGAGTGGCTGGATTTTGAAAAGGCGGCCAATGAATTTAATAAGGCTATTGAAATAAAGCCCGATTACACGGCAGCGGTGTATAACCTGGGAAGAACCTATGAAGTAATGGGTAAAAAGGCGTTGGCAGCCGAAAAATATCGTGAAGCCATGAAGTTAACCACCAACTATCCTTTGGCTATCGACGGGCTAAACCGGCTGGAAAACAATCGTTAAACAAACTCTTTTTTAAGTTCGCTTAATTCGTCGATTACCTGTTTTGTTTTTTGTTGCAGATCGGCAAACAGCGTGTCAAGGTCTGAATCATCTTTGTTTGTACCTTTGTCTTCAAGCCGTTTGGCAGCGGCACGCGCCTCTTCGGCAACAAAATTAGAAACGACCCCTTTAAGGCTATGGGCGTTGAATTTTAAATTGTCAAAGTCCTTGTCGTCAATATTTTGTTTGATTTTTTGCATTCTTTCCGGGTACTCGTCAACAAACATATTAATGATGTCTATTACTATCTCTTTGTCAAAAAATTCAAAGTTTTCCCGAAATTGATCTTTATCGATTATCATGATGACAGATTTTATAATTAGCAAAATTCAAAATTAGACTTTTTTTTGATAATAGAATTCGTCTGTTGAGAAAATATGAATTTTTTTTCAGCTGCTTTTAAAATCCAAGTAATGTACCTCCCTGATAGACTAAAAAAGAGATTGTCCACGCCATAGCAGTAGTGTATACTGCTAAAAAGAGTGACCATTTCCACTTGCCTGACTCGTTTTTAATGGCGGCGATAACGGCTACGCATGGAAAATAGATTAAAATAAAGAGCATGAACGAAAGGGCAATCAGCGGGGTAAAAATCGGCTGGCCTTTTTTAGGCCCACTCGCGTACACGGCATCCTGAAGCCTTTTTACCAGTCCGTTATTGTTTGCCTCGTCGGGATCTCCCTGAAACAGTACGCTCATGGTGCTAATCACCACCTCTTTGGCAGCTGAGCCTGCTATTAAGCTAACGCCAATTTTCCAGTCGAATCCCAAAGGGGCAATTACCGGTTCAATAAATTTACCAATTCGTCCAATCATCGATTGCTCCTGTATCATTAGCTGTTTGCTTTTATGTAAGGAGTCGATTTTGAAATCGCGATCAGCAATCAAATTAATGATGGTTTGTTTATCTATTGATGGGGAAGCAACTTTTTGCTGATAGCTTTGAGTTACCTGTTCAATTTTATTTTGAACATCTAATGCAACTTTTTCACCTCTTGGAAAATAGCCTAGCACCCAAATAAGAATAGAGGCAATTAAGATGGTAGTTCCCATTTTTCGTAAATACTGTTCCCCTTTAAACCAGGTTTGTTTTAATACTGCTTTAACAGAAGGCATCCGATAGGGGGGAAGTTCCATCACGAAAGGGATGGTGTTAACTTTAAACATGGTTTTCTTTAACATCCAGGCTACCAGTCCGGCCAACATGATACCAAACAGATAAATTGCAAACAGTAGTGTTCCGCGATGGTCATCAAAAAAGGCTGATAAGATTAAGATATATACCGGATACCTCGCGCTACACGACATAAAAGGGATAATAAGCATGGTAACCATCCTGTCCGATTTACTTTCGATGGTGCGGGTAGCCATGATGGCCGGTACGTTGCAGCCAAAGCCCATCAACATGGGAATAAACGATTTTCCGTGCAGGCCAACACGGTGCATCAGCTTGTCCACGATAAATGCCACGCGAGCCATGTACCCGGAAGCTTCCATCAAGGTGATAAAAAAGAAGAGGATAAGGATGTTGGGTAAAAAGATGATTACCCCGCCAACTCCTTCGATAACCCCATCTGACAGGGCATCTCTGATAATTCCTTCCGGCAATAAAGTTTTGGTAGTGGCACTAAGCCAGTCTACCCCGACCTGTATCCATTGCATGGGATAATCACCGAGGTAAAAAGTGGCTTGAAACGTTATCCACATGGCCAGCAAAAAGATAGGGTAACTCAAAAATTTACTGGTAATAATGGAGTCGATGATGCGGCTTTGTGAAATCTTTTTTCGTGTGGTAGCCGGTTTGTAGGTTTCGCGCAAAGCTCCTTCGATAAAGCCATATTTTGAATCGGTAACCACCGTTTCTACCGGTTCATTTCGAAGTTTTGATAATTTTTCCGACTCCTTTTTTGCCAGTTCCAGAATTTCATTGGCGTTTAAGCATTTGTCTTTTACCCGCTTAATTTCTTCCTCATCATGCTCCAGCAGCTTAATAGCAATATACCGGGGAGAGATAACGGTTGTCAGCGCTTCATTTCCCGGCTGACGTATTAACCCCTGTAAGTCCTTAATAATCTGTTCAGTATATTTTCCGTAGTTGATGTGGATGTGTCTGATGGCTGTGTCGCGGCCTTCGTAAACATCAATAATCCGGTTAAACAGTTTTCCGATGCCACGTCCTTTTGATGCTACAATAGGAATCAGCGGGATACCAATCATTTTCGAAAGGCTTTCGTAATCAAATTTATCACCCTTCTCCAAAAACTCATCCCACATATTTAAGGCTGCCACTACCCTGATATCCATGTCGATGAGTTGTGTGGTAAGGTAGAGGTTGCGCTCCAGATTGGAGGTGTCGATTACATTTAAAATAATGTCGGGAACCTCTTCGATAATATGCGATCGAACATAGAGTTCTTCCGGGGTGTAGCTGGTGATGGAGTAGGTTCCGGGTAAGTCGGTTAAAATAAACGTGTAACCCCGGTGAAAGAACTTGGCCGTGGCAGCCCCTACCGTTACGCCGCCGTAATTTCCGGTTTTTTCTTTGGAGTGGGAAGCGTAGTTAAAGAGGGTTGTTTTTCCGCAATTAGGATTTCCAACGAGTGCTACATAGATGATCCTTGAGCGTGCATTATGACCATTGCCCTTGGGTTGAGTAGCCTTTAGTGTGCCGTCAAAATGTTTTAAGCCATTCCCATTGCCTTTTTTTGCAACTTCTATCAAACGTGCTTCCGAGCGCCGTAACGACACATCATATCCCATAATGTTGTATTCGATAGGATCTTTTAATGGGGCATTCCGAACGACGGTTACCTCTTTGCCGACCACAAAACCCATTTCGATGATGCGTTTTCGAAAAGCGCCGCTTCCTCTTACTTTTGTTATGATAGCCTTTTGGCCGTTGTGTAAATATTCTAGTGTCATTGGAATGCAAAGAAAATAAGTTTCTTTTAATTACTACTACCTTATAGTAGGTATTTACTTCGATTTCCGGATTTATTCTTTATTTCTGTAACTTTTTAAAACCTCTCGCCGTCATATTCTCGAAATTTGATTTAAACAAACAAAAAGACCTTCATTATGAAAAAGAGTATTTTAGTTATTATCTTACTTCTTGCTTCGCTGTTTACTATCGGGCAAAACACTTCTGTTAAGAGAAAAGTGATGCTGAAACCCTTCACGGGAATAAAAGTAAGTGGTGCTTCGGACGTTACTTTAATTAAAGGAGATGATTACATTGTTGTTGTTGAAGCGCCTGAAAGAGTACAGGATGCCATAAAAGTAATGGTAAAAGGCGGCACATTGGTGATTACCTATAGTAATATTAAGCTAAAGAGTCATGAAGATTTTCAATTTTATGTTACTACTCCTGTACTTAAAAGACTACATGTTTCGGGAGCTGCCGATGTTACCTCGGAGGGATCGGTTTTTGAAGGAGAAAATATTAAAATTGTTGCCAGCGGAGCAGCCGATGTAGATTTAAATCTCGATTATAAAAGCGTGATGGCAAACGTATCAGGCGCTGCTACGGTAAAACTATCGGGTAAAGCAGGTATGCAACAAATAAACGCCAGCGGTGCTGCCGATTACATTGCCAAAGATTTGGTTTCAGATACATCACTCATTGTTGCCAGTGGAGCCTCTTCGGTTTATGTAAATGTGATCCATAAAATCGATTATAAAACAACCGGTGTAGCAGATGTTAAGTTTAAAGGTGATCCGGAAGAGTGGAATCTTGATACGACTAAAAACGGTAGCCACCGGGTGATATCAAGCCCTAATGGCGGAGTAGCAGTTACCAGCCCTGATAACTACGAGGATACTACCAAGGTAAAAGTAGGGAGCATCGATGTGGAAGTGGTGGATGGCGACACGGTGACGGTGCGTATTGGCGGCCACCAGCTAAAGGTAAATGATAATGGTAATGTTGAGTGGAAACGTGTTGAAAAACCCGGGTTTAACGGCCATTGGGGAGGAGTGGAGTTGGGAATAAATGGGTATGTAACCCCCAATTTTAACACCAACTGGGGTAAAGAATACGATTATCTCAATCTTAAATACGAGCATTCTGTAGCTGTTAATCTTAACCTTTGGGAACAAAATATTACCTTTAACAAACAGCGTACCGTTGGTATGCTAACGGGGTTGGGCATGTCGTGGAATAATTACTTTTTTAGTAATAACACCAAACTAATGAATGGAACCTCAAACGTGGAAGGCTATTACATGGAAGGTGTATCGGTAAGGAAAACAAAATTAACCAACATGTACATCACTGTCCCGGTGTTGTTTGAATTTCAAACAGGAAGTACGAACCCTATGCACAGATTTCACTTTTCAGTTGGTGGTGTAGCGGGTGTAAGAGTAACATCTCATACCAAAATTTATTTTAACGAAGCCGATAAAGAGTATCGTTTAACCGACCCCGGTACCGGTATTCCGGGATTTCAGGTTTATCGTACACCCGATCGTGAGAGTAGAAATATTGTAAAAAACTATAGCAGCTTTTACCAGCCGCCTTTTAAATTTGATGCACGAGTAAGTATTGGCTACGGGTGGCTTAACGTGTTTGCAACCTACGGTATCAACCGTTTTTTCCAAAATGGCCGGGGTCCCGAGTTAAATCCCTGGACGGTTGGTATCACCATCGTGGGATGGTAGTAATTTTCTTGTACTCATGGCGCATGTTGGCAAAAAGTAATAACATTGTGTAAACCTTTCTATCTTTGCCATAAAATATCAAACATGAGTCAATCCGTCAATCCTCAGTATTTGAAGCAGCAGCAAAACGAGATAACCGAATATTTTATCTATCAGGAGTTGGCTTCCGTGTCAAAAGATGAAAAGAACAAGGAGATTTTGCTGAAAATTTCGGAGGATGAAAAAAAACATTACGATTTTTGGCAAGGGGTAACAGGTGTTGAGGTGAAACCCAACAGGCGGCAGGTTAAAAAATACCTGCGCCTGGCTCAGTTGTTTGGACTGTCGTTTTCACTACGGCTGATGGAAAGAGGCGAAGAAGGTGCAAGCAGGTTTTATGATAGTATTGCCGATGAACTACCCGAAGTGCTTGCTATTAAAGAAGATGAAGAGTTTCACGAGCAGCAGCTAATAGGTATTCTTAACGATGAACGGCTTAACTATGCAGGTGCCATCGTACTTGGTTTGAATGATGCTTTGGTGGAGTTTACCGGAACACTGGCAGGGCTGACCTTCGCCTTTGGCAACAATAAGGTGATTGGTGTTACCGGGTTGGTGATGGGAGTTGCCGCATCGCTTTCCATGGCTGCTTCGGGCTATTTGTCTTCGCAGGAAGACGAGCGTGATGACCTCAATCCGGTTAAGTCAGCCCTATTTACCGGTGTGGCTTATATAGTAACCGTTGCCTTTTTAGTGTTTCCCTATCTTATTCAGGATAACTCTTATCTGGCTCTTGGTGGCATGTTGGTGATAACAGTATTGATTATTGCCGTTTATACGTATTACATTTCGGTGGCTAAAAATGTAAAGTTTTCCCGCCGGTTTTCCAGCATGGTGGCCATTTCACTCGGGGTGGCTCTTCTCTCCTTTGGGATAGGAATGCTTGTAAAGAAAGTGTTCAACGTGGAGATGTAGCATCTTATTGTTAATAATTAAATTTAACTTTAAACAAGTTCGTTTTTAATTACTTCTTAACCCCTCTCTTTTTATCCGAATTTTGTATATTTACCCAAAATCAAAAATCAATCAATTATTGATATGGAAAAAGTAAAAAATTACATCGAAAACAATAAAGAACGCTTTTTAAATGAGCTGTTTGAGATTATCAGAATTCCCTCTATCAGCTCGGAGGCCGGGCATAAAGAGGACATGGTTCGTACTGCCGAAGCTTATAAAGCTGCCCTGCTGAAAGCCGGCGTTGACAAAGCCGAGGTGATGCCTACCAACGGAAACCCTGTGGTGTATGCCGAAAAAATCATCGACACTGTATTGCCTACCATTATGGTTTACGCACATTACGACGTGATGCCGGTTGATCCCGTGGATTTATGGGACTCATCACCGTTTGAACCGGAGGTGCGTGAGGGTAAAATTTGGGCTCGTGGTGCCGATGATGATAAAGGTCAGGGCTTTATGCATGTTAAAGCTTTTGAAACGCTGGTGGCCAACGATAAGCTGCCGGTAAACGTGAAGTTTATGATTGAAGGGGAGGAGGAGATAGGCTCGGTTAATCTTGGTGCTTTTTGTGAGGCCAACAAGGAAATGCTGAAAGCGGATATTATTTTGGTGTCGGATACAGGCATGATTGCCCCTGACATCCCGTCCATCACCACCGGATTGCGTGGGCTTGCCTATTGGGAAGTGGAAGTTACGGGTCCCAACCGTGATTTGCATTCAGGTTTGTTTGGTGGAGCGGTGGCCAACCCGATAAATGTGTTGGCAAAAATGATTGCTCAGGTTACCGATGAAAACAATCACATTACCATTCCCGGTTTTTACGACGATGTACTCGAAGCAACAGCCGAAGAGCGGAGGCTGCTGAATTTGGCTCCGTTTGATAAAGAGGAATACAAACGTGCTATTGGGGTAGAAGCACTGTTGGGTGAAAAAGGGTACACCACCATCGAGCGCGCCGGTATTCGTCCGAGCTTTGATGCTTGTGGTATCTGGGGTGGCTACACCGGCGAAGGCGCTAAAACGGTATTGCCATCAAAAGCTTACGCAAAACTGTCGTCGCGACTGGTTCCTAATCAGCAACACGAAAAGATTGCTAAAATGTTTGAAGTGTACTTTACAAGCATAGCCCCTAAGTCGGTAAAAGTTAAGGTTACCACGTTGCATGGCGGTCAGGCCTATGTTTGTCCTATCGACATGCCGGCTTACAAAGCAGCTGAAAAGGCTTATCAGAAAGTTTATGGTAAACAGCCTGTTCCCACACGTAGTGGCGGTAGTATTCCCATCATTTCCACCTTTGAAAAGGTACTGGGCATTAAATCAATATTAATGGGATTTGGCCTTGAGGATGACGCTATTCACTCTCCCAACGAAAACTATCCGCTGGAGAATTTTTACAACGGAATTGAAACCATTACCTGGTTTTATCAGTTCTTTAAGGAGGAGTACAACGTATAAACATCTTTAATTTAAAAGCCATCTTTGACTAAAAGACGGATTTTTTACTTAATTTTATAGCGGACATTTAAAATTACTTTTTTTGAAAAATGATATCATACTTCAGGTTAACGGTTTGTCGAAGTCGATAAAGGGAATGCCCGTGTTATCTGATTTTAACATGGAAATTTTTGAGGGCGACATTTGCGGTATAATCGGACCTAACGATTCGGGCAAAACCATGTTGCTCAGGGCGCTTACGGCGCTGATCAATCCCGATAAGGGAAAAATTGAGATTTTTGGAAAAAAACTTATTCCCAACCGGGCAGCCATCTTGTCAAATGTAGGAGCTCTTATTGGAGACCCTGTATTTTACAATCATCTTACCCTGTTTGATAACCTGCTGCTGTTTTCTAAGTATTCAGGTTTGGAAAAAGATAACGATGAAATTCATCGCGTGCTTAAACTGACAAGTTTGTACGATTTGTCGGACGAAAAAGTTGATAAGCTCGCTTCAGGCGATCGTAAAAAGCTGGCGATTGCCATGGCTATCTATAACAATCCACCCCTGATTTTATTGGATGAGCCTTTTAGCTCGTTGGATATAAAGAGTCTGGCCGAAATGAAAAGTCTGCTAAAATCAATTAACAGGAATCAGGGAACCACCATTCTCGTGGCTACCAAACGGCTTACCGAACTACAGGGTTTTATCAATCGCATTGTGCTCATGGAGGGTGGTCGGTTAATTTCGGAAGGTAATGTGGATGAGCTGTTTGGTCGTAGCAACGTGGGGCTGGTCATCGAAACAGATAACCCGGCTAAAGCAATGAAATTGATAAAAGAGAGTGACCTTCCTATTGCCAGTGTAGTCATTGAAGATGACCATGTAAGAGTGAGCTGCGAAAAGAAAGTGATTCCCTTTATCAATGAGTATTTGATGGTGTCGGAAGTGCAGGTGTTTATGCTGCGTCCCGACGATGCCATTATTAGTTATTATCTAACTTTTACCGAATAATCTGCCATGATGTTACAAGAAATATATAAAATGTTTACCCGCTCCTATGCTAAAATAGTGCTGCTGGTAATATTTATTTTGATGCTGGTTTTTAGTTTGGCTTTTGCTTTCGAGGGGCAGGAATACTACGATTCGCTGTTAAGTACTTTTGGAAAAGGAGTCTCTTTCGAAGGAAAACTTATCAATGGCAATCTGTTCGCTTTTCAGTTGTTTCATGCCTTGTGGCTCTTTGTGGGGTTGATGGTTATTTTTGTTACCGGAGGCATGATTTCAGAGGAAAAATCGGGCGGAACTCTTCGGATGGTGCTTTCGCGTAAGGTTTCTAAAACCGGATTTTTTACCGCTCGTTTTATGGCTGCTAAACTGTATGTGCTTATCGTGGTGCTTTTTATGGCAGCGCTAAGCCTCGGCGGCGGATTGATAATTTTTGGAAGTGGCGAACTGCTGGCCTTCGACAATGGTAAATTTTTCGTGTTAACCTCCAATCAGGCGTTACTTAGCTTTGCACTAGCTTACCTTTTTTATTTTCTGATGCTGCTAACGGTTGTTTCACTTTCTTTGCTCTTTTCGGTTCTTTACAAAAACAGTACCAAGGCAATTTTATCAACGGTTTCGGTGATTGTGATTTTATATTTTGTATCGAGCCTTGATTTTTCGTTGTTCGATAGTGTAAAACCCTTTTTATTTACCTCCTATTTCACTTCGTGGTCGCAGTTTTTTACCACTCCCATCGACTGGATGAAATTAACCTTCGATGCCATTGTGCTGGTGGTTCACATTTTGATATTTTACACCGCCTCGGTTATGATTTTCAGTAAACAGGAGATACTGGATTAAAAAGAAATATTCATGACAAAACAAGAAAAATGTAAGTCATTAGGCATTATAACAATTGATTTTGTATAACGTGTGTGTACGCGTGTACGATTTTAGTTGTAATATTGTCTATTCAGTAAAAAAAGGATAAACACATGAAAAGAAACCTGTTATGTACGGCATTATTCATTACCAGCTTGATATTTTCATTTCAGGCATTTTCACAAGCCGGCGACGCCTTTTCGTATGTCGAGAATTATAATCACAGGCTCGATAGCATTAAAAACTATCAAGCGGTTTTTACCGTCAATTCCGAAATCCCTTTGCTAAAGATACCCGTTACTCGCGGGAAGATGTTTTTTAAGTGGCCGGCGCACTATTCAATTTCTACCTATCAATTCACGGTGTTGCCAAAACAGAAGCTTACGCCGGTAACACGATTTTTACTCCGAGCCAATTTTAAAACCATCGACCGGGGTGTCGAAATGGTGAACCATCATCAATGCAAGGTGGTGGAGTTGCATCCTTACGATACCACCACTTTGGTTTCGCAATACACTATCTGGGTTGATGTTGAAACCTACATGGTGCGAAGGGTTTTTGTTTCCGAAAAAGACGGGAGTGAATTTGTTTATCATTACTCCTATCAATCCGGCACCGATTTGCTTCCTTCAAGGTTGTTCTATACCTTTAACTATACATTGCCTCACGAACAGAATATTTTGCTGAATCCGGTAGCGTTGTACGATGATGTTGAAAGCTCAAGGGTTTACGAAGGAAAAATAACCATCGACTTTACCTATTCGAACATTCGCAAGAAGTGATTAAAACCATTTTGTTATGATAGGAAAAAAGAATGTTGCTCTTGCTGGTTGGTATGCTGAAAAGAGGCAGCGGTGAGTTTACCGGAACAGTAAGGAATAATTAAGCAGGATGGATGGTAGATTTTGTTTGATTATTATTACCTTTGACCTTAACTTGTCTAAACCAAAAGATTATGAAAAAAACTTTATTTCTATTTTCCTTTATTTTGATGGTTTTACTGGCAGTTGCTCAAAACGACTGGCAACAATTAAGCCCAACGCCTACCATCCAAACACTTAATAGTGTCTCTTTTCCCACTGCTCAGAATGGCTGGGCGGTAGGTAACATGGAGATTGTAATGCATACTTCCGATGGGGGAATTACCTGGGACACGAGGCATGAGAGTAGTGATGGCGGGCTGTTAAGTGGCGTTTTCTTTATTGATACGCTTGAGGGCTGGACTGTGGGCTGGAGTAAAATTTATCATACAACCGATGGGGGTGAAAGCTGGGAAACCCAGGTTAAACCAAGCTGGCCTGGCGACCTGAATGATGTCTTTTTTATCAACCATGATACCGGATGGATTGTAGGGTATTATAAAATAATTTTGCGAACAACCGATGGCGGCGAACATTGGAACAGGATAATAAGTGACTCACATCACGACTTACATTTTTTCAGCGTTTGCTTTGGCGATTCACTTGATGGATGTGCCGTGGGTGGCGGTCTCTCAAGCGAGAGCCCGGGGTTGCTGATGGTAACAAACGATGGGGGGCTTACCTGGACTGATAAAACGCCTCCGGATGCAAAAAGTCTTAATAAAGTAACATATATTAATGCCAATACCGCCTGGGTTTCAGGAAACGGACAGCTGTATAAAACGGTTGACGGTGGTAACTCTTGGACGGAACATAATTTGGTTGCCTACGAGCACTACAATGATATTTACTTTTTTGATGAACAACGAGGGGTACTTTTGGTGGAAGACTATGATATGGTGCGTTTAACATTTGACGGAGGAGAAACCTGGGACTCGGTGGCTCAAATTGGTCTTGGTAGCAATACGTTGTTAACATCTTTTTCCTGTGGCGCTTATAATCAACTGGTTGCGGTTGGCTCTGAGGGGACTATAGCAAAAACGGTTGATGGGGGTATTACATGGCAAAAATTGAGCAAGGGGCAGGATTTATCATTCTATAGTTTAGGGTTTTTCAACGCGTTAGAAGGGATTGCCACTACGGGCTTTTGGCATGGTAAAATGATGCGTACACACGATGGTGGCTACACATGGGTAGAAGATACTATTATTGACAATGGCCCTTTTTACAGGATATTTTCAGAGAATGGAGATTGGTTTTTGCTAAATGAAAATTCACAAATGATGAAGTCGGTTGATAATGGCGACAGCTGGATATTAACTGATGTTCCTGATACGATTACCACCTATTACGATCTACAGTTTTTAGATCAGGATAATGGCTATATGTGTGGTAACCATAGCGTATTGGTAAAAACTACTGATGGTGGTACTACCTGGCAACAGGTTAACTTTACAGATGATTACAATTTTACATCGTTATTTTTTCTTGATGAACATCTTGGCTGGCTTATCGACCTAAACAGCAAAACCATTCTGCGGACAAGGTCGGGTGGAAACGACTGGTATTATTCACAGTTAACCGAAGATGGCTTTGTGTTTGAGCCGCAAGCTATCAGTTTTATCAATGCCGATACAGGGTATGCATCTACAAAGGAGGGGGTGCTTTTTAAAACTACCGATGGTGGAGATTCCTGGCAACAGTTTTTTGTATTTAGCGGTTCCTTCAGGTCAAAAATACATTTTATAAATACAGAGGAAGGATGGTATTTTAAGGATTCTCGAGTGTTTCACACCCTTGATGGAGGAGAAACGTGGGTTGACAGCCAGTATTTTAATTTGGACGGAGGCATAACAAACTATTTCTTTTTTAATAATGGGTATGGCTGGCTCTGTGGGTTTAACGGGCTAATAGCTTTGCATCTGTCGCATGTCGGGGTGGCCGAGTTGGATAAAAATACATCTGCCTTGCTGGTATATCCTAATCCGGCATCAAAATATATCAGGGTTGAACTTTCGAATAACTCGGAGAAGATAAACTCGGTTGAGATTTATAATATGATGGGACAGGTGGTGCTGCATTCGAGTAAAGGCCATGCTATCGGTCATACTAATTTCGATGTATCGTCGTTATCTAAAGGAACCTATGTGGTTAAAGTGACTTCTTCGCTTGGAGAAAAACTGGCTAAATTTATTGTGCAATAAGCTGCGATTACGAAAGATTGTCGCGTTATTAAAAAATGATAGCAATAAATGGATTTATGTAAAATAATTCCGAATATCTTTTTTTCGATTCTAACTTATCTAAACCAATATATTATGAAAAAATTAATGGTAGTTTTCTTTTTGCTTTCTTTTACGGTGGTAGCGTATGGTCAGATGGAGTGGGAAATACGAAGTCCCTTTCCAACCACCAATAATCTGAAGGGAGATTTTTTCCTCTCCGATCAGGTAGGTTGGGTTGTCGGATTCAACGGCACTATCTTGCATACTGTCGATGGCGGTGCTCATTGGGATTTACAGCACAGCAACAATACCGAATCTATGTGGAGCATCTTTTTTATCGATGAAAATGAGGGGTGGGCTGTTGGCTGGAGTGATATTTATCACACTACTGATGCTGGTCAAAAATGGGAAAAACAGGTAAAACCTAATTGGCTGGGCGATATGACCGATGTTTATTTTATCAATCATGATACTGGCTGGATAGTGGGAACCTATAAAATCATTTTTAAAACGACCGATGGCGGCGAACACTGGAATAGAATTATGAGCAACATAAATCAGAATAACGGGTTTAATAGCGTTGCTTTTACCGATGAGCTTCATGGCTGTGCGGTCGGGGGCGCATTAGTTGGTAACGACAATGGCTATATCATGGTTACCGATGATGGGGGGTTAACCTGGACGGAAACTACGCCCGAAGAAAATTCAAATTATAGCAAAATTACTTTTTTAGATGCCGATACAGGCTGGGTTTGCGGAGAAGACGGGGAGTTGCTTAAAACTACTGATGGTGGTTATAGCTGGACACATCATGATATTGGTTATGCCAGCTATAAAGGGGTACATTTTTTCGATCATCAAAGAGGGGTTGTGCTATCGAGAGGAGCGGTAATCCAAACTGATGATGGCGGTGAAACGTGGGGAGACCCCATTGATATCGGTAATAGTTATCTTTCTACATTACGTGCCTTTGCCAGTGGTGCCGATAATCATTTGGTGGCAGTTGGTTTTGACGGGTTGATTATTAAATCTATTGACGGAGGCCAAACATGGGAGAAGATGAGTAAAGGGCTTACACAAAATGTTAAGCAAATCGGCTTTTTTAATGATGCGGAAGGCTTTGCCATTACTAACTTTACGGTGGCAACCGGAGGGATAATGCACACGTTGAATCAAGGCGTTTCCTGGAGTCTGGATACCCTGAATGCTTTTACCCGTATTTATAAAATGCAAGTACTTGATGCGAATACCTGTTTTTTCTTAAGTACCGATGGGCAAATGATGAAAAGCGTTGATGCGGGTGTTTCCTGGTCGAATAGTGACGTACCTGATATTTCCGTAAGATATGTTGATATGCAATTTGTAAATAGTCAGGTTGGTTACTTGTGCGACGATAGTAGCGTGCTGGTTAAAACAATGGACGGCGGCATCTCCTGGAATCAGGTGAGCTTTACCCAGGATTATGATTTCACAAACCTCTTTTTTCTAAATGAGAACAGAGGTTGGATAATTGATTACGATGGAAAGCAAATTTTACGAACAGTTGATGGCGGTAACGAATGGCAGCTGTCAACGTTGGATGACGGCGGGGTAATTTATCAACCACTGGATATTTTCTTTTTAAACGAAAATGAAGGGTATGCTTCAACAAAAGAGGGCGTTTTGTTTAAATCAGCCGATGGCGGCATCTCTTGGGAAAAGTCATATACTTTTGACGAGGAAGCCTATTCGGGGAAAGTTTATTTTGTAAGCGATCAGGAGGGTTGGTACTTGTCGCAAAAAACAGTTTGGCATACTGTTGATGGTGGTGCTACCTGGAATTTTGCATCCTATTTTGATGTCTATCTTAACGATCTTTATTTTCTTAATGAGTATCAGGGATGGCTGGCCGGAAATACGGGTTTGGTTGCCTGGTATTCGTTCTTGGGTATCGACGAGACTGATGGAAGCAATGAGGATGTTTTGGCTATTTCGCCAAATCCGGCAGTAGATATTGTAACGATATCCCTGCTCAATAAATCAGAAAAACTATTTTCACTCGAGGTCTATAATATGGCAGGACAAAAGGTAATTGAAAAGGAGAGCTTAAATAAAGCAGCATCTTGTAATCTTGATGTGTCATCGTTGCAAAGCGGTATCTATCTGGTAAAGGTGTGCTCCTCCGGGGGAAACCGGCTGGGTAAGGTCGTGATACAATAGAACATAAAAAAACCACGGTCAAAATGTGATGGCCGTGGTTTTTTTAATGAAGTTGTTTTCTGATTTTAAACGTTTTACCTTTTGTAACCATTAAGTTAACTTTAAACAACTTCTAATAGCGTTTCGGTATTACAACGGGTTGGCAGTAACCTTTGAATCGACTACAACGGTAAAAGTAACGTCAACGTTTGGCTGGTCTAAAGCGCCATCAATGGAAATAAAAAGCGAATGCTGTGCCATTAATGCTGCTTCGGTACCGACCCAGTCGCCACTGGTAACTTCCATAATAACGGTTCCTGCTGTTAACGGAAATCCGGTGGCATCAGCGGTAAAAAGCACATCTTCCGTGTTGTTGTCTTTAACAATTAGATGGCCTTCTGTCATGGTGGCATCTTGCGAAATGGTTTTAACTTTCAGGGTAACTTTTTGGATATTCCAACTTTTAAGATTATCCCAATATTTGTTGATGGTTGAATCTGACGTGGGGTCAACAATGGCAGAGCCGCTAAAGGCATAAGTAGTGTCGGCTCTTGTTTCACCTGCTGATGTAGCACTAATATTGGAGCTAAGGGAGGTATCAAAGGTAATGTCAGCCAAATCGGTAACTTTATCACACGATGAAAAAGTAACTAATAAAGCTCCGATAATGATAACAGATAAAAATTTGAATTTGTTCATAAAAAAAAGTGTTTGGTTAAAAAATAAATTAAGTTTTCAAAGATAATAGAATTATTAAATGACAGAAGTGCTATTTTTTTCCCGGGTAAACTTTTAAGGCTTCGCCCAAAACTTTTACCGAGCTTTTTAAATCATCAACGTTGAGTACGTAACTAATACGTACTTCATCTGTTCCTTTTCCGGGTGTTGAATAAAAGCCTGTTGCCGGTGCCAGCATCACCGTTTGATTTTCAAAGGAGAAATTTTCCAGCAGCCACTTGCAAAATTTATCGGAGTCATCAATGGGTAGGCGAGCCACCACGTAAAAGGCACCTGCCGGATTGGGGCAATAAGCACCTTCTATTTTGTTGATTCCTTCAACCACCGCGTTCCTACGTGCGACGTACTCTTTCATCACGGCTTCAAAATACTCGTCTGGAGTATCAACAGCTGCTTCGGCAGCTACTTGTCCGAAAGTTGGCGGGCTCAACCGTGCCTGGGCAAACTTGAGTGCCGTGGCTATCACCGCTTTGTTTTTTGAAATCATCCAACCGATACGCACACCGCAGGCGCTGTAACGCTTAGAAACCGAATCAATTAAAATTACGTTGTTTTCGATACCTTTAAGATGCATGGCCGTAAAATGTGTATGGTTATCGTAAACAAACTCACGATACACTTCATCGGCAATCAGGAAAAGGTCGTGTTTTTTTACAATATCACGCAAGGTTTCCAGCTCCTCTTTCGAGTACAGGTAGCCCGTGGGATTGTTGGGGTTACAAACCAGGATAGCCTTGGTTTTTTCGGTAATATTTTTTTCAAACTCTTCGATGGGAGGCAGGGCAAATCCCGTTTCAATATCAGAAAAGATGGGTTTTACCTTGATACCCGCATTGGTGGCAAACCCATTGTAGTTGGCGTAAAAAGGTTCCGGTATGATTACTTCATCGTCGGGATCCATAATAGACTGAAAAGCAAACAACAAAGCTTCGGAGGCTCCGGCGCCAACAATAATCTCGTCGGCAGTTACATCGATATCAACAGATTTGTAATACTCGGTAAGTTTTTGCCTTAACGAAAGCATACCGGCAGAGTGGCTGTAAGCAATTACTTTCGGGTCATAATTTTTTACGGCATTCAAGGCAACTTCGGGTGTTTCGATATCGGGCTGGCCAATGTTAAGGTGATACACCTTTGTCCCTCTAGCTTTGGCTTCCTCGGCATAAGGCACCAATTTACGAATGGGTGACTCGGGCATCATTTGCCCCTTTTTTGATAATTGTGGCATGGCGTTGAAATTAAAAAAACTGACTATTAATCGATGGCAACCCATCGATTAATAGCCAGTATAACTATTGTTTTATATCTATTACTTATTGGAAGGAGCTACGCTCGATTTTGGCTTGGCAGGCAGTTCTTCCTTTGGTTTGGGAATTACTTTTCCTTTGATGCGTAAAACTACGGTTTTGTGGGTTACCGAGTTTGAATATACCGTAACGGTTTTATTAAAAGCACCGTTTTTATGGGTGTTATAGGTTACCTTAATGGCATTTGTTTCACCGGGTAATATGGGCTCTTTTGGCCAGTGAGGAACCGTGCAACCGCATGACGAACGAGGTTTGGTTAATATCAAAGGCTCATTGCCGGTGTTGGTAAATTCAAAGTTATAATTACCGTCGGCACCATAATAGATTTCTCCGTAATTATGGGTTAAGGTTTTAAAAGTAATTTCGGGGCCGTTTTGTTTTTTTGCCACTTGTGGTTCTTTTTTTTCAGTTTGCGCCGAAACAATCAGTACTGATAAAAATAATACTGAAAGTAAAAAAATCTTTTTCATAATGATTAAAATTTTAAATTTAGATGAAGCAAAGGTAATATTTTTCACTTGCTTTGTTTTTTTGAAAAGGTTTTTTTAAGGATATTTAAAACATTGAGATTGCAAATTACTTAAAGATTCGGCAATAAAGATGATAATATGCTACATTGAAAAATCAAATCTAATTCGAATTCCATAGTAAGGCATTCCCGGGTAGTTCACCGGCATAAGCCGCCAGATACCTTCAACTCGAATCATTTGAAGAATGTTCTCAAAACCGGCACCCAGCTCGAGATAATGTTTGCCGGGAATATCCATATTCCAAGGGTATTGTAGTATATCCTGATGTTTGTTGCTTAGAGAGCCTAACAAATATTTAGCCGAAACTACCATACGGATATTAAACTTTTTTATAAGTGGCACCTTGTTAAGGATTAGCCCGTTAAAATGATGTTCTGCCATTAAACTAAAATATTTATCGGTGGCTGCCGTGGCGCTGTTCAAAAGGTTAAACCTGTATTTGGAATCGCCGTAAGTGTCGTTACCACGAATGATTTCCAACATTGGATAAGGAACCTTTCCCCAAATATATCCTGCTTCAAAAACATATTTAAAACGCATGAATCCCATGGGAACCTGCTGTTTAATTGTAATGTGAAGTTTGAAATATTTACTATTTATGGAGGCTACCCTGTAACGACCTATGGTGCCAACGATGTTTATAATGGGATAAAATGTGGTAAGATAATATCTTCGTAAAAACCGGTCGGAAATTTTTTGCTTCCACGACAATCGAAGACGTAAACTTAATGAATTGTTGTAAATATATTTTACCTGTTCGCCATTATGGATAAAGGGAGTGTATAAACCTTGCCGCAATTTATCGCTGTTAAAACTTAACCAAGTGGATACTCCTTTTCGCCATTCTTTTTCGTGGTAAAGGTTAATTCGATACAACATACTTCTCCTGTCGCTGTTAAATCGTTTAAAAAAATCGGCAGCAAAACTATCTTCTCCCGTGTTTAACATGTTTTCTTTAATAAGCCTGATGTGGCCAAAAACGCCAAACAGGTACATATCTTTAATATACCCGCCTCCAATTATGGTGCGGTGTTTCGTGTTGAATTTATATTGTCCGTAAATTGAATATTTCCACTCTTTATCTTTAAAACCGTAACCGGCACTTCCTCCCAAACTGTAGCGGGGATTAAAATCTTCGGAGGTGCGCACCCCGAGGTTAAATCTTGTTCCTTCAATACTGTTGCGTTTAAAAGTGCCCAGGTACGGACCCAGATCGATTTTGCCAACGTTAAAATAGCCCGAAATAAACATATTGGTTATTTTTTCGGCTCCTTTCATCCACCATAAATTGTTGGTAGAATCAATTATTTGAGATGTTTTATTAAAATGTTGGCTGTCGGTTTGGTTACGGTAGGCAATAAATGACGTGTCGTTAGTTATGCCATGGATATTATGAAGGGTGTCGTGGAGCGGGTGAGCCCTATTACCCAATAAAATATTTGAATAGATCGTTGTTTTTTTTACCTCAATCATGGCGTTTTTGGCTTCATTTTTTACCTTAAAATAGTGGAACGAGGCAGTAATGCTGTTTTTATTAAAAAAGAGGGTAGTGTCATTAACAAAATCAAAATTAAATTTTACGTTTAAATGGTTCAGGTAATTGATATTGGCCGATTTGGGTAAAGTGGCATCAATACGGGTAATAGCCCATAAATCTTTTATTACATCAAAACTTCCTGAGAAGGTCAGGTCTTTTTTACTTCTCGGCACAAATTTGATGGTATAATACTTTCTGCCGTTGCGTTGGGTACTGTCTTCAAGGTAGTATCTGTAAAACAGTAATCCGTTTTTTGCCAAGGGACTTAAAAATGTGTGTCCGAACAGGTCAACGTAGTTTTTGTAAAAATTCATTTCGTCACTAAGCGAATTGTCGTATCCTTCGATATCAAAATCTTCCAGACCTACCACACCTTTTACTTTTTTCGCGATGACAACCGTTTGAGATGTATCATGAATTTTATTGATATAGTTATCGGCTATTTTTTCAGACAGGTAAAAAGGCAGAACAGGCCTATTGAGTGAATCGGTTGTAAGGGGTAACGTTTTAATCAGGGGAGGTGGAATTACAAGTTTCAGATTGTCTTTAGTAACGTTGGTAAGCGTGGCACTTAACACCGTATAAGTTTGGCAGTTGAATTGTTTAAACTTTTCGGGATTGTTTCGGTGTTTGTTTTTAATAATTTTCCGCAAAATAATATGAGCAGGATTTTCTGCCGGTTTTATAACTACCTCATCCAGTATCTGGGTGTCTTCTTTCAGGCGGATTATTAAATGATATTTTTTTCCCGGTTTCGTAAAAACTTTGGAAGGGTGATAGCCCATCATCGAAAATACCAGCGTGTCGTAATGTTTTCGGTTTTTTATTTTAAACTTACCATCCAACCCTGATGTGGTACCCACCGTGGTGTTTAAAAAAAAGATGTTGACAAACGGAAGTGGTTTTCCTGATTTATCATCGATTACATAACCTTCGGCTTTGGTTGCACCTGGTTCGTTTTGGGCGTGTAAATCAGCGTGTTTTACAAGCATTGATGTGACAAGCAAAAAATAGAATCCAATATGTTTTAATGTTATTTTCAAGTGGGTTTTAAAGTAACAGACAGTCGAAAAATGGAATGGTTGTGTTAATTATTAAAAAGTAAACAGATTTTCATTGCAGTTACAGAATTGGAAACTCGTTTAACTGGTTTTTAGTATGTTTTATGTTTGATTTTTTCTTTTAAATAGCTTCCGGTAATCGATTTGTTACATTCAATAATCTCTTCCGGCGTTCCTTCAAACATGATGTAACCACCTTTTTTACCTCCCTCGGGACCCAAATCGATAATCCAGTCGGCGGCTTTAATAATGTCGCTGTTGTGTTCGATAACAATCACGCTGTGACCTTTCTCAATCAGCGCGTTGAGTGCATGTAACAATTTGTGGATATCGTGGACATGCAGACCCGTAGTGGGTTCGTCAAAAATAAAGAGGGTTCGCTTTTCAGCTTGTCCCTTCGACAAAAAGAAGGCCAGTTTTACGCGCTGCGCTTCTCCGCCCGACAAGGTGTTTGATGGTTGTCCCAATCGTAAATAGCCTAGCCCTGTCTCTTCCAGGGGTTCCAGCTTACTAATAATTTTCTTTTCGGTGGAGGATGGTTTGCCTTTGCTAAAGAATTGTAAAGCTTCGGTTACCGACATCTCTAAAATATCGGCAATGCTTTTGTTTTTGTATTTTATCTCCAACACCTCCTCTTTAAAACGTTTGCCGTGGCAGACATCGCATTTTAAATAAATATCGGCCATAAACTGCATCTCGACCTTAATAACGCCTTCGCCTTCGCACTTTTCGCAACGGCCCCCGGGAATGTTAAACGAAAAGGTTCCTGCTTTATAACCTCGCAATCTGGCCAGCGATTGGGTGGCAAACAGCTGTCGAATATCATCGTAAGCCTTTAAGTAGGTGGCGGGGTTTGACCTTGATGAGCGACCAATGGGGTTTTGGTCGATGTATTCCAACGCTTTAACTGCGCTAAGGTCGCCCTTAATTTCATTATAGCTTCCTGCTTTATCGGCATAACCTCCCAGCCTTTTTTTAAGGGCAGGAAACAGAATATCTTTTACTAACGTTGATTTGCCCGATCCGCTTACGCCCGTGATAACAGTTAATACGTTCAAGGGAATTTTAACATCAATGTTTTTGAGATTGTGTTCCGAAGCCCGTTTTATTTCGATGTAGTTGTGCCAGCTTCTGCGATGGGTAGGCACCGGAATGGAAAGCTTGTTGGTAAGGTATTTGGCAGTATAGCTTTCGGTAGAGTTCTTCAGCTCATCAAAAGTACCCTGAAAAATAAGTTCGCCACCGTATTCTCCGGCATCAGGACCGATGTCAATAATTTCATCCGAAGCTTTGATAATATCTTCATCGTGTTCCACCACAATAACCGAGTTGCCGATATCCCGAAGTCTTTTTAATACAGCAATGAGTCGGGTAGTGTCTTTAGGATGTAGCCCGATACTGGGCTCATCTAAAATATACATAGAGCCTACCAGGCTACTCCCCAGTGATGTAGCTAGGTTGATACGTTGTGATTCACCGCCCGAAAGGGTATTGGAAAGCCGGTTCATGGTCAGGTAGCCAAGGCCTACATCCTGCAAAAACTGAAGCCGGTTGGTGATCTCTAAAAGCAGTCTTTTGGCTACTTTGTAATCGTGCTCGTTGAGTTCGATATTTTTAAAAAATGCCAACGCCTGATCAATCTCCATTGTTACAATTTCGGTAATGGATTTGCCGGCAACCTTAACGTAGGTGGCATCTTTGCGCAGCCGGGTGCCTTTGCACTCGGGACATTTGGTTTTGCCGCGATAGCGCGACATCATTACACGGTACTGTATTTTATAGCTGTTTTCTTCAACCATTTTAAAAAAATCGTTGATACCTTTAAAATATTGGTTGCCACTCCAGAGCAGCTCTCTTTGTTCTTCGGTTAAATCCTGATAGGGTTTATGGATGGGAAAATCGAATTGATAGGCAACATTGACGAGGTGGTTTTTGTACTCACTCATTTTTTCACCTTTCCAGCAGGCTACCGCGCCCTCGAAAACCGAGAGGCTCTTATCGGGGATGACCTGATTCTCGTCGATGCCGATTACCATCCCGAAACCGCCACAGGTTTTGCAAGCGCCGTAAGGGTTGTTAAAGGTGAACATATTTACGGTGGGTTCTTCAAACTGAATGTCGTCTAGTTCAAACTTGTTTGAAAATTCGACAACTTTTTCTTTGCCATTAACAATGTAGCCCACAAAGCAGTACCCGTTTCCCTCGTAAAAAGCGGTTTGTAGCGAATCGCCAACACGCGCTTGTAAATCGTGATCCTCGTGGTCAACCCTGATACGGTCGATAATCAGATGACAATGCTTGGTCGCCAGCTTGCCCTTTTTTTCTATAAGCTCTTCAATTCGATAAAAGTCGTTTTTGTATTTTGCTCTGCTAAATCCCTGCTGGAGCAGTATTTGAAGTTGTTGTTTTACATCGCGCTCCTGCGATTCCAACAAAGGGGAGTAGATTAATACTGCGGTGTCGTCGGGTAATGCCATGATGAACCCGGTAACATCGGTAACCGTATCGCGTTTTACTATCCGGTTCGAAACCGGGGAATAGGTTTTACCAATTCGGGCAAAGAGCAATTTGATGTACTCGTAAATTTCGGTGGAAGTACCAACGGTTGAACGCGGGTTGTGTGTCTTTACCTTTTGCTCGATGGCAATGGCCGGGGCAATGCCCGTGATGGAATCAACCTCAGGCTTATCCATTCGTCCGAGAAACTGTCGTGCGTAAGAGCTTAGACTCTCAACATAGCGCCGTTGGCCTTCGGCATAAAGGGTATCGAAAGCTAGCGATGACTTTCCCGAACCCGATAATCCGGTAATAACAACCAGTTTTTTTTTGGGTATGGCAACGGATAGATTTTTGAGGTTGTTTACCCGGGCCTTATTTATGATAATGTAATTTTTGGGGCTTACCCCGTTTAGGTTGTAGATCATGTATGTTAAAAAATATGGAACAAAATTAGAAATATATTTGCATCAGAATAATTTTAACATATATTTGCATTGTTAAACAATCATTTTAATCCAACCAATAAAATAAGGAGGACACCTATCGAGAGAATATCTACTTTGTAACCAATCATTAACATAGTACGATATGAAAAATACTGATTCAACCTTGGAAAAGGAATTGATCAGAAGTTATCTTGAAGGTAACCTGTCAAGCCTCCAAAAATTAATTAAGAAACACGAAAACCGGCTGTTTTCTTACATTTTCATGCTTGTAAAAGATAAGCCGTTGGCCGATGACATTTTTCAGGAAACTTTTATTAAAGTAATTAATACCCTGAAAAGCGGGCGCTACAACGATGAAGGGAAATTCATTCAATGGATCATGCGGATAGCTCACAATCTGGTGATTGACCATTTTCGTAAATCGAAAAAAGTTTCTTATGTTAATAACCGTTACGATGAGTCGGATGTGTTTGATAATCTTTTTATCGCAGACCAATCGGTGGAGGATAAAATGGTGAGGAGTCAGATTTATCAGGATGTAAAAAATCTAATGAACAACCTGGCGGATGATCAGCGTGAAGTACTTTATCTTCGGTGTTATGCGGGACTGAGCTTTAAAGAGATTGCCGATCAAACCGATGTAAGCATCAATACAGCGTTGGGCAGGATGCGTTATGCACTCATTAATATTAGAAAAATGATTGATGAAAAAAATCTGGTTTTAACAACTTAAAATATTGGAAATAAGTTCTGGTAAATTTTGATGATGAAATTTTTTTGAGCGGTCGTATAATATTTGAGGCTATATGACCGTTTATTTTTAAAAGAGTTTTATTAATTTAATTTTTGCCTATGCACAAATCCTTTACGCTTAAAAAATTTCAGAACAGACCCGCTCACAAAAAAGTTAGAAAAGGCATTAGTTTATACCAGCCATCCGACGAAACTATTTCGTTTATCATGGCTTATGCTGCAGCCCTTTCGGTTTTTAAAACTAAAATCGGGAATACCAATGTTCTGCTAAACTGATCAAAGAATCAGTAAAAAACCTAAACCGCTTTCTGAAAGGATGGCGGTTTTTTGTTTTGATATCTTTGGCCATCAATACTTTTTCTATTTTCAATTAGTATTTTTCAATCAATCTGTTTTTCCAAAAAACCGCTTCATAAGCAGGTCATCCTTTTCTCGGTATGCCTGATAAGGCTCCGAATGTTTTAACAGTTTACGTTTTATCATAAAGCTTAACAAGGAGGTGGTTTTTTTCATAAAAGGGGTGGTTGCCTTTCGGTAGGCGTTGTAAAAGTCCTCAAGGGTTTGTTTTCTGAAGTGAAGAATCTTTTCCAACACATCGCCATCGGCGTAATAGCCACAATGGAAGTTGGTGTCGGCAAAAGCATGCTCGGGGAAATTGAGTTTTTTAAGTCCTACAATATCAAAAACCGTTTCCAGCATCTCCCGGTAAGTTGTCCGGCATGGGTTTCCTCCTCCTAAATTAAAAATCTTGCGGCTAAGTTGTTTTCGGTGATAAAGGGCATTGACAAAGGCACGGGCAGTATCTTCGGGAGTTGCAATTTCGATAGGTGTGTCCAGGGGCATGTGAAACATCAACTTGCTGATTTTGTGGTTGTCGTTCCACATAATTGCCGTGATCCTGAAGATGGTCCAGTCCAACCTGCTTTCCATTATTAACTTTTCGGCTGTCAGTTTGGTAACCGCGTATTCATCACCCTGACTTGGCTTTAACGGGTCGCCAACCTTGATGTTTGGGTTTTTTAACCTGTCGCCATACACCGAAACGGAAGAGCTGTATAAAAAGAGTGCCCGGGGCGAAAATCGTCTGGCAGCTTTTAAAAGGTTGCCGGTTCCTTGCACATTAACTGCTTTGGCCAGCTCAGGGTCGTCATCGGCCAGGGGCGGTATAATGGCCGCCAGGTGTATAATATAATCTTGTCTTTTAACGGCTGGTTCCAAATCTTCACGGTTTCTGATGTCGCCATAAATGATGTTGATTTTTTCCTTATAAGGTTTAAAAAGTTTTTTATTTTGAAGTGATTTCTTATTAAAAACAGTTAGCTTAACATCATCCTTTTGGATGAGTTGTTTTAAAACCTGATAGCCTACGCTTCCTGATGCTCCCGTTAGCAATACTTTTTTCATAATGTGTTACAAAGATACCAAATTAGCATGGCTAATTACTAACTGACTTCGTAAATTTCAATTGGGAGATAATCAAACCTATTAACATGATTAGTGCGCCCATCCCTTTTCTAAACGGAAGGGTTTCACTTAGCAGCAACCAGCCGCCCAGCACGGCAAAAACGGCTTCAAGACTTAAAACAATAGCGGCTTTAGAAGGAGCAACGTTTCGCTGTCCCACCACCTGCAAGGTGTAAGCCACGCCAATCGAAAGGATGCCTCCATAAAGAATGGGGTAGAGCGCGTTTGAAATCATCGTCCAACGGACTTCTTCAAAAATAAAAGCAACGACAAGATTTAGCAAAGCACTTACGGCAAATTGTATAACCGATAGTAGCAACACATTAGTTTTGGGTGCATAGTAACCGATGAGGATAATATGAAGTGCCCAAAAAAAGGCGCTGATGAGTACCAGTCCATCGCCGGGAGCCATTTGGAATTGTTGATTGATGGAGAGGAAATAGAGCCCGACAACGGCCAGCATGGCGCCAACCCAGACCTCTATGGTGATTTTGTGTTTTAAAAAGATACCGAGAAAGGGAACAATAACAATGTACAAACTGGTGATAAATCCTGCATTGCCGGCCGTTGATTTTATGATGCCAACTTGCTGAAGCGAAGCGGCAACGAACAGAACGCCTCCCAAAATAATGCCTCCTCTAACGGTAAATCTGATATCGGTTTGATTGGTTGAAGTACCAAACAGTTGTTTTTGAAAAAAGAGCAACGGTAACAGTGAAATTGCTCCCAGGGTAAACCGGATACCGTTAAACGCAAATGGCCCGATAAACTCCATGCCAACCTTTTGTGCCACGAAAGCAAAACCCCAAATAATGGCTGCCAGCAGTAAAAGTAGTAAATGTTTCATCGGATTATTGCTAGGATGTATTTACTGTTTTTTAAAAATTTTCAGCCAACTGTCAGCATAAATCAATGGTTTGAGTAGTGAGGCTACCGGTTTTTTAATAATCTCTTTGGCAGTAGGTAACAGCACAATCATTTGAGGAAGTGCCCCAAAGGCCATTCCCACCGATTGATAAAACTTACCAACACCCACCTTAAACAGGAAATTTCTAACTTTCTTGTTTCGTAACTCTACGCTTAATGCCGAAAAAGCAACCACGATAAAGATGGCTCTAATCATCATTTCGAGACCTGCCCAAAAGCCTTCCATACTTAATGAAACGCCGTCGGTGCTATGTGTGTTCCAAAAAAACGCCGATAGTAAAATTATAAGGATTAACTGTAACCAAAAGATGGGCTTTCGTAAGCGTCGCATTGAATTACGGTAGTAGTAGCCAAACAACAATACATAAACCATCGAGTAAATACCTCCTGTCAACAATCCTTTAAAATTGAATAGAAATAGTCCTGTTGGAATGGCAATAATATGAATCCAGAGCAAAAGTTCTTTGGTTTTTTGTTTTCCCGAAAGATCAAAAAATTCTTTCTCTTTTATGCCTTTTTCAAATATCTCTTGAGGAATTTCAGAACGCAGCTTAAGGGCTTTTTTACCAAGAAACAAGCCGGCAACGCCTGCAATAATGCCTGTAACAACATAAACGACAAGCAATGCAAAAAGTATCTCTTTAGGGGCAGCTTCTTTAATATCAAATTGCTTTAGTGCAAAATTGATTACGTTAACATAAATGGTAATTACGTTAAATCCATACAGGATAATAACGCTTATTATTTTATGAAATAGGGCACTTGATAAACTAAGCACTCCTGCAAAGGCCACCGAAGGAAAATTATTGCCTAACAGGATAATGACTAACTCAATCAGGGCTGCCTCGGTGATAATACCAGTCATGGGACCTAAAATAATGGCACTGGGCGACACTGATTTCATAATGGCCGTGATAAGTCCCGCACGGATTATTAAACCTCGTTGAGGCCAAAGCTGGTAGAATCCTATGAGTAAAATGGTTCCCGCGAAAGCGAGGATTGATCCGGCAAAAGGCAACCGCGTGTTATGTAAAAAGCTACCCACGATAATCTCCATGGAAGCCCAAAGCCCGCCAACCACCGAGGCTTTTAACCAAATATCGTTTTGTTTGTTACTCATTGATTTTTGAAATTATTTTTTCTGCTGTTTCCAAATCTTCAGGCTTGTTGATGTTTAAAAATGACTGATCGGCATTAAATGGTTGTAGCGTATCCATTAAAACCGATTTAAACCGAACGCCTTTAAAAAGATTAATGAGTTTGTAGTCGTTGTTGTTGATGGACTGTTTTATGGCATCTAATACGTTGGTGGCATAATAGGCACTAAGAGGCTCTATTAAAAAGGTATGATGAGCCGGGGCAACCACCTGTTCATTTTGAACATGATCTAAAAGATGCTTAAGCAAAATGATTCCCACGAAGGGTGTGTCGCACGACAATACAAGATTATGCCGGGTGGTTGAGTGTTTTAAACAGGTGTATATTCCACCCATAGGGCCAATGTTTTTTATCTCATCGCTTATTACAGGTACGCCAAACTGTTTGTATTTTTCCGGAAAATGGTTGGCACTGATTATCATTTTTCCACACAACGGCTTTAAGGTTTCGAGGGCATACGAAACCAGTGCTTTGCCGTTAAACTCGCAAAGCCCTTTGTCTTTTCCCATGCGGCTGCTTTTGCCGCCTGCCAGAATAATGCCTGTTAATTCATCTTTGATAATCATGCGTGGCAAATTTATTTAATCTGCCGGATTGAGGATGGTAAATATGGAGAAAAGTAGATAAAACTAGTAAAACATTTCGGCAACCTTTTTTTTGTCGCCTTTGATTGTTTTGCCGTTAAAAATAACTTTCGAGCCTTTTTCGATAAGCATCCGGACTTTTGATTTTTGAATAGTAACCTTATTAAGTTTCATACTTGCCGGGCCATATTCAGGCTTCTTTTGTAGCAGAACCAGTCCGTACTGGCAATTCTTAATCTTTGAATCTGTAACATCAAGTGTGGACAGGTCTTTTGAAGCCAGGCCAATGTTGGCATTGGAAATACTTGTGTTTTCAACCATTAGATGCGAATCTTCGCCTCCGCTAACGCCTTTGTCTTTAGCTCCGTTAATGGTGCTGTTAGTAATTTTAATACGGCTTCCTGAAAAGTCGATGGCATCGTTTCCGATGTTGGTAAACAAAACGCTGTCGACCAGCCCTCTACTAAAATCTGAGTCGAATGCATCGCCCCAGGTATTGGAAAACCGGCTGTTTCGAAGGTTGAAATCAGAACGTACGATGTTGAGTGCATCTTCGCAACCGTTGTTGTTAAATTCAGCATGATTGATATCAACATCCGACTCGTAAAAAGTAACCGAACCTGACAAAGTCCATCCTTTATAATTGAGGGTGTTCATTTTTTCAAATTTAACATATTCTATTTTCGAACGCTTATTCGCTTGTAACACCGTGAAACCGTTTCCGGTTCCGTCCGATGAAGAGATAATAACAGGGTTGTTACCGGTACCATTAATAAATACCGGAGAATAGGAAAGGATCAATGCCTTGCTTACCAGGTCGATATGGGTTCCGGGTTCAAAAAACACCTGATAACCTTTTGGAATAACAAACTTTGAATTAAGGGTGGTGTTTCCTTTTTTGATGTATATTTTATGGTTGATAATGGTATCCACAAGCATGGCGTTTTTTATAGATGCCTTTGCCGCCAGCTCTTGTTGGGGCGTTATACCTTTGGGATAAGGCCAGGGGTTTATAAATGCCGTGTAAAGTTCTTCTGTTCCTTCCACCTGAAAAAACAGGAAACTGCTTCCCGGTTCCGAAACAACACGTTTTACAACTCCGTGATTCCCTTTTTTGTAAGGAGCTACAAAAACCGGTTTAGTAAAAAAGGTTTGAATATATCTTTTCTTCGAGCCTGTTCCGAGAAGCTTGATTTTTTTGCCGAAGAAGTTGTGAACCTCAATCACAATGCTATCCGGATTACTGCTTTCGAGGTAGGCCGTAACATAAAATGAGGGGGCTTTGAAGAGCGTAACCGAATCTGTATTATCTTCGGGAATGATATGAGCATGAAGGGAGTTGCCGGCTATTTGGGTTTTTAAGAAATCTTCCAGTTTTGGCAAATACTCCCGGACACCCCTGGCGCTTTTGGTTAAAAATCCGGTATCAAATCTTTCTAAAGGAAATTCCAGCCTGATAAGCGAATCGTAATAAACGGCATCCTTTTTAAATAAGTTTTTCATGGAGTCAGTAAAACCGGCACGACTAAATTTTTTAAGATAATTTAGATAAAGAGTTACAAAAGTTGAATCTTCAAACAGGTAATAAAAGTTGTAGTTTTCCGGAATTGTTTTTTTTCCGCTAAGTACCTGCCAGGCCATATTATCGTTTATGGTGAAATCAAAACTTAAATGGTCGGTAAACCCATCGTAAGCAATGGGCTCGAGTTTGCAGATAACGGGGTTGTAGTAAAAACGCTGATTGTGCCATGCCATACCATGCCGTGCGTGGGTGATGTCAAGCATGGCATAATATTTGGCCAGGCGGGGCAGGTCGAAAATATCGGCAGGTTTACCGATATTGTATTTGTACTGGTTCATTAATTGAGCACCAATTAAAAATTCACGATAAAGTACCCGGTTTTTTACTGTTTTATTTTGTGAAAACGGTTCGATAACCGAACAGTTGTAAGCTGGGAAATCGGGCCAGCGACAGGTTTCTTTAGCAATACGCTGTATCTGCCAAAAAGCCTCTTCCGAAAATTTTAAAATGGGCCCCTCACGTCTTTGACGATATTCTACAAGCTGTTTGGTAAAATGCTCTTCCCAGGCATAAAGTCCTTTTGACTTATTACCCATTATCAAGGGTGTAAAACCGTAACGGGTCGTTAAAATATCCTGACTGCTGTACAAAACATGCGAATACCATTCGTATAGAAATCCCCGGGCAAAAGGGGTTTGAATGGAAAACACCCGAAGTCTTTTCCATACATAATTCTTTCGCATTTTAATCCTAAACGACCATTTGTCGCCCACAAGATGGTCAAGCCAATCACCTTTTAAACGTAGTTTGGCTTTCATCATTTTGTTGTTGCTGAAAAGGATGCCTTTTACCCAGTCGCTTTGTTCGGTTTGTAATACACCGGCGTTAAAGGCTTTGATACGCTTGGTGATGAATTTTTTGTAATTGGAGGTGTCTAAAACAACTATCAGAGGGTCTTCCTTATAAACAGGATATTTTTTTTCGGTGTTAACAATTGTAAGGTCATCAAAGTAAACGGAATCGCCATGAATGCTCCAGCAATATATTTTTAACTCTTCTGCTGCAAAATTGGGGGGTGTAAAAAAATCAATTTCAAGTTTTTCCCACCCTTTGGCATCTTTTGTTTTGGGTTTGTTGGTGATAAGATACAATCTTTTCGCTGTTTTATCCGATACTACCAATGCTCCTTTATCAGGACTTGATTTTTTCCAGACCGATACTTTGTAATATTGATCGGGGCCAATATTTTTTAGGGTAATCGAAAAAACATAGGGGTGTTTTTTGGTGGCTAAAACCGAAAAATTTCCCGAATGGGCTTCGTGGTTTGTTTGAGTAATTCCGCTGCTAAACAGGTATCCCTGATGGTTATCGGCTAAAAAGCTGGTTTTGTCTTTCGAGAGTTTTTCGGCACCACAGCTCATTTTCTGATTCCTGCTAGCGTTACCCTGATTGCACGAACAAGTAAACATTAACCCCGTTAACAAGGGTAATACAAGTATTATTTTTGCAAAAAATCTCATAACCGGATTCAACTTTTTCATGGCAAAGATAAGCTAATCATCTTCTCGTTTTCAGTCAGGACAATATTATTGAAAAGCCTATCTTTGCCACTGAATTGTTCAATCGGTATCAACCTAAAAAACAGTACCTGTGAAAGAAACCATCCTTATCCTAGATTTTGGTTCGCAATATACCCAGTTAATCGCCCGCAGGGTGCGTGAGCTAAATGTTTATTGCGAGATTCATCCCTTTAACAAAGTTCCCGAAATTAGTGAAGATATAAAAGGTGTTATCCTTTCGGGAAGCCCCTTTTCGGTACGAGATAACGAAGCTCCTGTCCCTGACTTGTCAGACATCAGAGGCAGATTGCCGCTATTGGGTGTTTGTTATGGGGCACAGTTTCTGGCGCAGCATGACGGGGGAGAGGTTCTGCCTTCCAGGATTCGTGAATATGGCCGTGCCAACCTGGGTTATATTGACAGAGAATGTAAATTGATGAAAAGTATTTCGGATGGTAGCCAGGTGTGGATGTCGCATGGCGATACTATTTTAAAACTTCCCGAAAATTTTAATATTATCAGCAGTACCGGAAGTGTAGAGGTGGCAGGTTTTAAAGTGGCGGGGGAGGAGACTTTTGGTATTCAGTTTCATCCTGAAGTTTATCACTCTACCGAAGGAACGCAGCTGTTGAAAAATTTTGTGGTTGATGTGTGCGGATGTTCACAGGACTGGACCCCCGATTCGTTTGTTGAGACAACCGTGACAGCCCTGAAAGAAAAGTTAGCGGATGATAAAGTGGTACTCGGGCTTTCGGGTGGCGTTGATTCGTCGGTGGCGGCCGTGCTGTTGCACAAGGCCATTGGCAAAAATCTTTACTGTATTTTTGTTGATAACGGGTTGTTGCGTAAAAATGAGTTTGAAGAGGTGCTTCACTCCTACAAGGATATGGGGCTTAATGTAAAAGGTGTTGATGCTGCCGGTTTGTTTTACAAAGCCCTGGCCGGTATTTCGGAGCCGGAAGGAAAAAGAAAAGCCATCGGTAAAACCTTTATTGATGTTTTCGACCAGGAAGCCCATCTGATTGAGAATGTAAAATGGCTGGCACAGGGTACCATTTATCCCGACGTTATTGAGTCGGTTTCGGTAAAAGGGCCGTCAGCTACCATTAAATCGCACCATAACGTGGGTGGGCTGCCCGATTATATGAAGCTAAAAGTGGTTGAGCCGCTTAATACACTTTTTAAAGATGAAGTGCGCCGGATTGGCAAAGCTTTGCAAATGCCGGCTCATCTGCTGGAGCGACACCCGTTTCCCGGGCCGGGGTTGGGTATTCGGATATTAGGACCGATAACCCCTGAACGGGTAAAGATACTTCAGGAGGTTGATGCCATTTTTATTAGTGGTTTACGCGAATGGAACTTGTATAATAAAGTCTGGCAGGCTGCTGCTATTTTGCTGCCGGTAAACTCGGTAGGTGTGATGGGTGATGAACGAACTTACGAAAACGTGGTAGCATTAAGAGCCGTTGAGTCAACCGATGGCATGACCGCCGACTGGTCGAAGTTGCCTTACGAGTTCCTCTCGAAAGTTTCAAACGATATCATCAATAGGGTAAAAGGGGTTAATCGCGTGGTGTACGACATCAGTTCCAAGCCTCCTGCCACAATAGAATGGGAATAATCAACGTTGTTTTTGAGATTGTTTTATATTTGGAAAATTCTTTCAATCATCATTTATGAAAAGTAAAAACATTGTTTTGTTGCTGGCTTTTGTACTGGTAAACTTTAGCCTGTTGGCGCAGGGGGTTTACATTCCTAAAAGCAATGACATACAGGAGAGAAATGGTAAACAGTTTTATGTTCACACGGTTCAAAAAGGACAAACGGTGTATTCAATTTCCAAAGCTTACGATGTAACCATCGATGAAATTTATTTCGAAAACCCCGATGCCAAATACGGTTTACAGATTGGTCAGCAACTGTGGATTCCTACCGTGAATAAAGAAACCGAGGTTAACGCTGAGGTGTCGTCGGCAAAATTTGATTTTTTTTATCACATTGTTGATGCCAACGAACACTTTTCGCATATTGCTCAACTTTACAATATTCCTGAAAGGTATGTGCGGCTTGCCAACCCTGACTTGTCGGAGCCACTAAAAGAGGGAGAGTATATTAAGGTTCCGGTGGAGGCTTCGTTTTCTATTTTGGATGGAAAACAAACCAAACCCTATAAAACTCCTCAGCTTGCCGATGTGCCTGCTCCCAATGTTTCGATGGAAAATGAAAACGTTCGTACTATCCAGCAAAAGCCGAAACATGAGAAAGTGAATGCCGTGAGCTTTAACCCAAACATTAAAGTGATGGAGAACTATCGCCATGTGGTTGTGCGGGGAGAAACATTGAAGAGTATTGCTGAAAAGTATCAGATTTCGGAAATTGACTTGAAAAGTGTAAATCCTGGACTACAGACTGTTGTCCAGGGTGATCGATTGCGGATTCCTGCTTATGCGGTTATTCCCGGGGTTAAACAACGCAGCAGGAAGCAACCTCGTATTATTGATACTAACCCACAAAAAGAAACACCGTCAAAACAGCCAGGTAAAGCAAAAACCAGTTTCAGGTACACGGTTCAAAACGGGGAAAATATTTACACCATCGCCCGTAAATTTGGTGTGGCTACTGAAACGTTGTTCAGGCTTAATCCTTCATTAAGCGGGTCATACTTGCGTTCAGGTCAGGTGCTTGTTATTCCCAAACTGGAAAAGAAACCGCACTTTATCTATTATCAGGTGCCTCGTAAAACCAAACTCAAAAAAATTGCACGACTTTTTAAAATAAGTTACATGGAACTGAAAGCGGCCAATCGGGGCTTAAAAAAGAGGGTTTATGCTGGGCAAACGGTAAAAGTTCCCGGAGGTGAGCATGCTGTTCTTATTGACACGGAACCGGTGAAAGAGCCAACGAGTAGCACCAACGTTGAGAAGAAAAATGGTCAGCAACAGTGTAAGCCTAAACCATACCGTGGGAAAGAGATGAAGGTGGCGCTGATGGTTCCCTTGTATCTGGAAGAGATGGATAGTATAAATTCTGCTGAATTTCTGAAAACTTTTCAACCTGGGTTTAAGCCTTTTACTTTTGTTGAGTTTTTGGAAGGGGCTTACCTTGCAATTGATTCGCTAAAGCGGATGGGATACAACATCGAGTTGAACGTGTATGATGTGGATAACAAAATTACCAAAACGGCTAAAACCCTTCAGCGTCATGAGTTGCGTGATATGGATTTGATAATTGGCCCTTTTTATAGTAAAAGTTTTAATCAGGTAGCCCTGTTTGCCGAAAATTTTCATATTCCCGTGGTGAATCCTTTCACTTTTAGAAGTGAAATTTTGGGAAAGTATGATAATGTTATCAAGGTTAAACCGGGTGAAGCTTCGCAGATACCGTTGCTGGTCGAGCTCATCAAAAATCGTTACGCGCACGATAAAATTTTCATCATCACCCAAACGCCCTATAAAGATGCTGATTTGGTGCATTCGTTGATAACCGCCATGGAGGAAAAAATCCCTGAAACGGTTAGCCTCTCCAATGTTGATATTAACAACGTTGCCGTTGAGGTAGCCAACAGGCTCGATGAAGAGGGAGAACCCGTTTCGCTTTATTTTAATATTGAAGGAGTACCTGTTGACCCTGCTGTTGTTGATGCCTATCTGTACGATAGTACTGCCTTCGATAATAAGCCGATACTGATTAATTATATGGTGGACAGCCTGCACCCGTTTCTTGATAATGCATCCGTTATTCGAAATAACCTGGTCATTATTTACGGCAACGATAAGCCTTATATCATGGATGTAGTAAACAAGTTAAATCGTGTACGCGATACATTTAATATTAATATTGTGGGGGTACCGTTATGGGAGCAAATTAAGCGGATGGATTATGCGTTGCTTAATAATTTAAATCTTACCTATTTTGCCAGCGATTTTGTAAACTATAACCTTTCCTCCACAAAACAGTTTGTTGCCGATTATAAAAATAGTTTTAATACTGAGCCCGACCGGTTTGGTTTTAACGGTTTTGACATAACCCTGTTTTTTGTAAAAGCGCTGGCTGATTACGACAAGCGGTTTTTGAGATGTTTGCCAACTACCAATAGCTTGACGTTTGAAAATGGATTTCAATTTGAAAAGGTAAAAGATACCGATAACAATTTTGAGAATGTGATGTGGAACCTGTTGCGTATTGATAACTTTAAAACTATTCGGTTGACCGAGAGTGATTTGATTCCGGTTGAGCATGAAGCAGGTA
>Ga0164318_10000189_pt1 | contig 40103 bp, 27 predicted proteins | sample GuaBasSedimGuay9_FD_113734 | JGI IMG/M metagenome (GOLD analysis project Ga0164318, IMG submission 113734) | Subseafloor sediment microbial communities from Guaymas Basin, Gulf of California, Mexico - Guay9, Core 4571-4, 0-3 cm | ecosystem: Environmental > Aquatic > Marine > Hydrothermal vents... | reverse complement strand
TCAGTGAAACCAATAAGGGAATTGACGTAGACTTTAGGTCATCTTGAGATAGCTTTAATCTCACAATCTTTGAATTATCATAATAAGGCTTAGAAACGGCCGAATTAAGCTCATGTTACGCACCTTTTAATGTACTTTGCATGAAACGGGTCGCACATCTCCAGTGACATCATGGCCGGCAGTAGATGACCAATGATGAGTAATCGTATCACCATCAGGGTCATAAGAACTGGTCGCATTGCCTTCGACAGTCAGCGGAGCGCGTCCTGACAATTTGGAGAAGGTTCCCACTGCCTTAGGATACTGGTTGTTTTCAGTGTTTTCCTGAACCATGACGGTTTGAAAGGCTTTTGCAGTATGATTATCTTGATCAGTGACTTCGAGTTCAATAGTCACCAGGCCCGTTTTTCTGAGCGTGACTTTGCCTGTTGCCCCTTTCACGGTTTGTCCATCTGATATTCGCCAGATGTATTGGGCAATATCAAAACCATCTGGATCATAAGAGCCTTCAGCATTTAAAGTCACCTCCAAACCATCGTCTCCGATTTTACCCGATGAGGGATTAACATCAGCAACAGCGATTGGTTGTTTAGCGCCTTTGACGTACACATTTTGTCTCGCCGTGTTACTTTGCCCATCGTTGTCTGTCACTTTTAAGGTTAAAGTGTAATAACCTGGATTCTCTAAAGTGTGTTCAAAAGTTTTTGCAAGCGATTCATGAGTGATCGATTTCCCGTTTGAGAAAACCGTCCACTGATATTGGACAATTCTAGGCTTCCCATTAGGTTGCTCCTTAAAGGCAAAATAATCCTTCGACTTACTGGCATCTAACTGAATCGGCATGGGCGCATATTCACCCTTCAAACTGAAATCGAACACGGCAGAAGGTTTTGTGGATTTCTCCACAACTATTGATACTGATGCTGGCTCTTTACTGATACCGCCTTTGTCATCAATGACAATAACTGTAATATCGTGAATGCCGGTATCTTTGAGTTCAACGGCCGGAATCGGAGTGGCCGTCTTCGTCCAATTTTCCTTATAAGTCACCTCCCCAGTGGGACAAAATGAATAGGCCTCATTGGGACACAACAACAGGCCTGGGCCCGTTTTTTCGTCTGGGAAAATTTGCCCCTCTATACTAGATGTAAAGCGATAACCAACAATTTCGCCATTTGGATCCGTCGAGTCAGCAGCACTCAATTCCACAGTCAGTGGCGTTTCACAATGTTTCTCGTTGTTTTCACAGGGGAGACCGGCTTTTAAGCGAGCAATTGGCAATAGATTTGCCAGGACTGTGACGGTATGAGTAGCTGAATCAAGTATTTTCTCATTTTGCCAGGCGACGAAGGTAATGATGTATTCGCCTGGCGATTCAAAGGTCATGGTGGCAAAGGCACCGGATTGGTAAGTGTCCTTACCACTTGAGGCTTGCCAATGATAGGTTATACCTTCCACATCTTTGGCAGTCGTTATAGCCGTCATGGTAACGGTCAATGGCATAACACCGGTCATAGGCGTTATAGTGGAGGTAAATGTGATGGGTGTCTCATCGCCACCTCCTGTCAGCTCGGGATCAGTCGTGCCATCTGGTTCGCCACCCGTTTCATCCGGTATTTCCTCACTTGGAGGTGTAGTCTCAGTCTCACCACTCGTAGGTGTAGTCTCAGTACCCGCAGGTGTACCCTCAGTCTCACCGACAGCTTCATTAGGGGTATTCCCAGTTTCAGCGTTGGTTTCAGGCGTACTCCCTGTTTCAGGGCCAGTCTCAGGCGTAGCCCCAGTTTCAGTGCCGGTTTCAGGCGTAGCCCCTGTTTCAGGGCCAGTCTCAGGTGTCGCGCCCGTGCCACTTTCAGTGGCCGACGTTCCATCAGTCCCAGTTGACCCATCATCCTGAGCAAACGCGGGGTTTGCGATAAAGAGTCCAAGTAGGAATATAAAGCTTAAGTATTTGAAGTAACGCATTTTGTTATTACTCCGTTTTTGGAAAATTTGAGTTTTGGTTTAACACAAAAGGATATTTACATCCTTAACAATTAAATATAGCACAATTTTGTCTGCTTGGTTTCATCAAATGATACTTGTGAATCTCATTTTTAGTGTTTGAACAAAAACTTTTTTCAACACAGAGTACACAGAGTGACACAGAGTTTCACAGAGAATTTTCAGCGAGATTTGACTCAATTGCAGGTTCTTTCTTGCTGTGTGTTGAACATTTGAATATGAGGCAAGGCGTTTTCGTTCAGGCACTATTTAATAATTAAGAGGCGAATTTGTGGTTGCCCTAGTGTTATTGGACAAACTAAAGTTTGGACTCCAAATTAAAAATCCGGCCGCCTCCTTATTTGATGAAATATAGCAAAAATAATTATTGTTTGCTTGGTATGAGATCATACATGGTACTTTATGAGTACCATGATAATATAGGTGTACAAACTTTGTACACTAAATAAAAAAGTGGTTTCATTTTTGCATGATTATGAATCAGATCATTTTGTCAGTCTTGTGTCAATGTTATCATCAAATCGCCGTACAAAGCTAGTACGCAAACACTGTACAAACGGTGTAAACCGTGTACAAAGTATGTACATCTTGTACGCTAACTCAGATTCATTGTCAAAAACTGAGGGAGGCGAGAGATAGTTTATTAGTTATCAGTTATCAGTTATCAGTCATCAAAACGGGCCTATTTATATTAATTATATTTAAGGCGAAACGGATTGATTTGATAAATTCTGTTTTTCTGAACAAATGCTATCTGTTTTTGGAAGGATTGTGAGCAGGAGATATGTTTATTTAAATTGATTGGTTTGTCAAGCAAAATGGGAATTGGGTTATTGGTTATTGGTTATTGATGATGCCTTATTAATATAGGCCTCTTAGCACCTATCAGTTTGGCCTGATACTTTTTTTCTTTACGGCGAACACAGAGGATCACAGAGTGCCACAGAGAATAAGTCTATGATTTTTAATTATATTGTGATACAAAATACTTAGTAAATGTATGTGTTTTTATCCGAATTTGAAAACTGATAGGTGATAAGATATAGGCCTATGTAGGGTGTCTATTTTGAGCTTTTTTTGATATAAACGCTAAAGACGCTAAAGATGCGATGTTCGGTAACAAGAGAACATTTTGCGTCTCTTGCGTCTTTTGCGTTATTTTTCATCAATAAATCGTACCTATCTGTGGGTAGGTGAGGCTATATTGATAACTGATAAGTGTAGTGAGCAACAAGATGTTAAACGACTTGAACCGTAACATGTTGTCCCGTTCTTTCGAGCATATCAACTAAAGCGTCAATCGTAAATTTTCCTGATTTACCTTGTATCACATCAGATACTTTCGGTATTGTAATATCTAATAAATGGGACGCTTCTTCTTGTTTCAGTTCTTTCTCGTTAATCCATTCAGTGACTTTACACATTAACTGTGCTTTAATTTTTAATTTAGCCGCTTCTCGTGGATTAAAACCTAAATCTTCAAAAATATTATCATTTTCTGAAGTGATATGGGTAATGGATGTGTCAATATTATTCATGACTCTCCTTATTTGCAATGGCATTATATCTTGTTTTTGCAATGTTTATGTCTTTAGAGCTTGTTTTTTGGGTTTTCTGTAATGATGATAGAACGCTGATTGTACTGATTGTCCTGATTTTCGCTGATTTTCGCCAAAATTTAAAAACTGATAGCTGGTAATGGAAATGGATTATTGGTAATGGGTTATCTCATATTCCTAATCTATAAAAATCGGATAGTAATTATTGGTGGGCAACAATCTTTACCCACCCTACATTGATTTGGTGGGCAACAAAAACACGTTACCGGCCCCCGACATTGATTTGGTGGGCAACAATCTTTACCCACCCTACATAAAAAATAATTGATAATTGGCAACACGCTTTACTGATAAGTGATTACGGAAAAACTGACATTTCTATAATGAGGATTAGGCCGCGTTTCTCCAAAATGGATTTTGCTGGGCGGTATGATCCTTAAAAAGTGTTTTTTTATCCCCTGTTCCTTTAGCCAATTAATAACCATTTCTGCACGTCGTTGGCTAAGCTGTTGATTATATAATTTCGTGCCCAAGCCATCCGTGTTTCCGGTAATTTGAAGTTCGACTACTTGATTTAACATTTGCCCTAATGTTAGCAAGTGTTGCAGTTCTTTAAGCAACTTCGCTAATGCCGTTTCCTGTCCTGATGTAAATTCTGTACTGTCTTCATAAAAATAAATTTTTTGGTTGTTAATGGATTGTACCAGCACGCGCATTTCATGCTCAATATCTACCAATCCGCTCGTTTCTATGCCTGCCAACTCTTTTTGTGAATTTTGGAAGGCTTGGATGCGCTGTTGTAATGTCTCAAATGTGGCAGAATTAACACGGCCTGTTATCTGTAACACCCTATCATGTACGCTTAAAGTCACACTTTCTGGTGGCCTTAATTCGCGCTGGGCTTGTACCAATAAAAAATGATCGGTATCAGCTAATTGCTTCATTTCTACTTGATTGATTCCAGTAACTGTAGTGCCTTGCTTGATAGCTTTATCTATCCATGTTTTTTGTGCATAACCACTTAGGTGTAATGTGTCGTCTTCCAGACGCAGTTTTACTGTAGAGGGGGGTACTAACCGCAGTCGTACACGTTGTTCAATAAACTGTGGCGTTAAATCCTGATAATGTGTCCAACGCATGATCACATCACTGATTTGCTTTTGTTGGGCAATAGATTCTGGTGCGTCGGCTAACGGATCACGCATACCTGTAATAAATCGTTGACCGTTTTCATGGCCGCTAGAAACCACGATGATGCCGGGTGTGTTATCCAAGGTTTTTAAAAAGGCTTGAAATTGTAGTTCGGTATTGATGAGTTCATCTGTGACGATTTCAGTCAATCCCGCTATCATCCCAACACTGTTATTGACTTTGTCTATCCAAGCTTGATCGGCATGTCCGTTTAAATATAAGCAGCCTCCTTTCAGAGACATTTGCACGGTATCGGGTGGTTTTAACCAGTGCTGTAATCTTTTTTCTACAAACTGGCGTTCTAAATCCTGATAAGTTCTGCCTTTAAAAACGACATCGTTGTCGTTCAGTTTAAAGCGATGCGCTATTTCTTGTGGTTCCTCAGCTAAGGGATCACGCATGCCTTGAATCTCTAATTTGCCTGCCTTTGATTCGGTGGAAACAACCACAATACCGGGCGTTTCGTGCAAAGCCTTGACATAATGTTCTAAACGTTGCTGATACTCAAAATAGCGGTATCCCCACCCGGATAGGGCAAGCAAAATGATAATGAATACAACAAGTAATTGCGGAGAGAATAAGCGTGGCATAGCACTTTTTTTCACTTCTGACTGTAGCGCATTTTCTAACAGAGGTAAACAAGGCTGCAATGGTGTATTATCCCCAGAAAATGCTTCTAATAACTCGCTAGACTGTGCATGGATCAGTTCAATCAATTGGCTCATGGTTTCTCGCAAACTCAGGGGCGCGATACCCCGAATCACACAAGCCAATACGGCGTAAGGCCCACGTTCTAGCCACACCGTGCAATCACCCACTTCAACGCTGTTAAGTTCTTCATTTTTGCCACTCGAAAAGGAATCACGAATAAAATCTTGTATCGCTGTTAACATAGCCGATACGGCATCGCTATCACCTATTTCTATGTTATCAATATGGGCATGATGGATGAGTAAACCGCTTTCGCGATGAATCAAAAACACTTGTTCAACCCGATATACGAAAGTATTGATCAAAACGATTTCTGAATAAGGCCGTCCACTACGCAATGCTTGCATGCGCCAAACTAATCTTTGAACAGAAAACGTTCTTTCTAAAGTGGTATTGATTTCTTGTAACAGCACTTTAAAGGCTTCATTAATGTATTTGCGTATCATAGGCCCTATTACGGGAAATAAGGATTGAGCAAGCGCACTGGTGTCTTGGCGAATAGATTCTTTGATGCATATTTCTACCGGCCCCCGTAGAGAGTCGGTCAGTTTCTGATCTGTCAATATGGTAGCCTGTTTAACTTCTTGGCTGGCGTAATCAATAGCTTTCGGTAAAATTTTAGCCATTTCCTTAGCGCGTTGTTCAGCATTATTGAAACGATTCTCTAATCGTTCGTAGCGCACGACTTCTTGTTCACACTGTTTGATTCGATTCAGTAAATCAGTCACTTGAGATGGAGACTGTTGAGTCTGTTCAAGGCTATTTACATGCTTATCAAGTGTGTTAATATTGGTTTTAAGGGCTTGAAAAACCAATTTAATTTGTTTATTGATAGAACGAGATAATCCCTGTTGATTGAATTGTGTCTTTTTAGCAGCATCATGATGACGCTGATTCAGTTCTTTCAATTGCTGATATTGATTAACTTGTAGATTTTCAAGCTTCTTAAGATATTGTTCTAGGGCACTCAGTTGTGTTTGTTGATTAATATGTGTCTGTTTCAGTGTCTCAAGCGATTTTTTGATTTTTCGCAGTTCGACTTGTTGTGCTTGTTCAAAGTTGCCCAACTGCATGCCTTGATTCACTTGTACTTTTTCAAGCTTATCCAGATATTGCTCAAAATCACTCAATTGGGCCTGTTGTGTCTGTAATAATATCTGTAGTTGATTGAATTGATTAACATAAGTGTGTTCAAATTCATTCAGATGCTTATCTAGGGAACGATGTAGTTTCTGTTGGTGAACAAAGCCTTTTTCAAAGTTATCCAGATACTTTTCAAAATCACTGAGATGTGTCTGTTGTGCTTGCAAGGATTCTTTTATTGGCTGGATGTCTTCGGCCGTGCTTTGATGCAAAATCGGCCCCATCAGGGGTAAAATGGCTTCGACAAAGCTATGCGGTTCGTGTTGCAATAACTCTTTTATACCACTTTCTAGGGGGGATTGTAAAGCTGATGTAAAATCAGCAAGATCAGGCAATGCACGCAAGGCGGTTGGTAAAATAGCCGCGATTTCATGACTACGTTGGTAAACATCATCAAGACGTCTTTCCAAACGTTCTAGCCGCTTTTTTTCTTGGGTACCGCCTAAAAGTGAAGCTAATTGTTCAAATTCATCCATTGATTACACCATTCATTGATTACACAGAGCTTTTTTCAAATTAACATAAAGCTTATGGCTTGCCACCATAAGCGTAAAGAAGCGAAACCCTTAACACCTATCAAGTTTGTCAAAAAATTTTTTTCAACATTCGAGGTTCAAGTTTTTGCGCGCAAAAACTTGAACCTCGAATAGAGATCACAGAGGGCCGTCGATGCCCACAGAGAATAAGTCTATGATTCTTATACTGCGACTTTGTGGTATTTTGTGATACTTTGTGATCTTTGAGCAGGTGTAAGTACTGAACCATAAATTTTCAGGTATTTAAAAAAACAGAAAGGGGGCAACCACAAGGGATTGCCCCTACATGACATAATTGTGTAGGGGCAATCCCTTGTGGTTGCCCTTTGTTGTAAAATACCTGTTTATTTGTGCTTCAGTACTTAACCTGAGTGAATAGGGTAACGGCATCTCGCTTAAAGACAGGTTTGAGGATTTGAAAAAGGATAGGTGGTAGGGATTAAGGGGCAACCGGGCAACCACAAAGGATTGCCCAATCTGGAAAAAGGATAGAATTATTCTATCTCTGATGGTTCTTCATAGTTTTTCGTCAGGCGTACCGCCATTTCGTGGAAAAATGTCGCTAAATCGCTGCGGTTGACTTTGTCATCATGAAGTTGAGACACCTCTTGGTTGAGCAAACCGGTTAGGCTATCATTTTGCTGACGAATTTGCAGGGCAGTTTCTTGGAATTTGCTTAACGTTTGTTGGCGTAAATTTTTGATATCCCTGCTGATTTGTTCATCAAATTGTGTGATGCGATTGTTCATCTCGTTTTTCAGAGCCTTGAGATCACGTTCTAAATCCGCAAGAGCAGCTTGACGTTCCTGGCGTTCCAACTTGGATTTTTCACTCAGGCTGTCAATTTCACTATCCATTCGCTCCTCAAGCACTTTGAGGCGCTGAAAGGTTTCCTCACGGAAATTCATGTTTTCCTGAGAAACGCGTTCTTCAAGGCGTTTAAAGCGTTTATCATAATCGCGCATTTGTCCGCCAAACAAAATATCACGAATCTTGTCAACATTGCCGATACTCGCCCCTAAACCTTCAGCAAAATTATTGCTTATGTCTTCTGGTTTTTGTAAGCTCGTTTCGGCGACACGTAATTTCTTATCAAGTACGCCAGTATTAATTTGGCTAAAGCGGTTGGGTTTATCCTGAGCTAATTGGTTATCTCTTGCAGGTGCAACAGAAACAACACGCGGTTTGTCAGGCTTATTGTTGTCTGCGGGTGCATCAGTGGGGGGTTTATGAGACATAAAGTCTTCTCCTTCGTAATCATCCATTTGTAGTGCCAAATTATGTGGTCGGTAAGACATGCTATCTTTCCTCGTTAATCAATAATATATATAACATAATAGAGTTGTTCCTAGTAATCGCAAATGGCTTTGAAAAATAAAAGACTAGAATCAACAAATGTATATATATATTATTAATGAAGTCAATATAAAAATAAACAACGACAAATTAAGGGGGATTTATACTCCTGAAAAACTCATGAAAAATAGATAGCATGAATAGATAGCATATCTTATGAGATGAAATTTCATTTAATGATCTATTCATGCAATAGATCAAAAAAAGTGTTCATGAGACAACTGTTCACAAGTTCATTATTCGTTTCATAAGAAGTTGACTCATTATGTAGCGTACAATAACTCATGAAATTAAAAAACGTTCCCAAGTCATTAAAAAATACGGGAATGAACACCATTCATTGTACGTTTATTTTATCTGAATAGCCCTTGATTATATACTAATAATAACGACAAGAATTGTCTCTCGATGCGGATAAAACACAGACTGGATGACGATCTTATCCCTTAAAACCTTAATGACATGAATGAGTTATGAAAGCATTTAACTGAAACATTAGCACGATCTAGTCCATTTCACGCTTTCACGTTAAAGTTTCGCGAAGCTTCACTACGCTAAGAAAAAGTATTTGCTTAAAAAACTTTTGCGTTAAATATTATATACAATCCTTGTCGTTCGATTTTAAAATGATTGATGTTTTCATTCAAACACTATTTCACGCTTCTGTTTTTGCGCGCAAAAACTGAATTTCACGCTAATGTTTCGCTTCGCTAAACATTAGCGTGAGCCGAAGGCCAGCGAAGCTAAATGTGAAATATAAGATTTTATAGCGAGCTATAAAGTACGATTTGCGAATTGCAAATTACGAATTGATTTCTAAACTGTTATCATTAATCTATTCACCTTTTCAAAGGGGAGATTTTGGATTTGAATAGCCCTACTCAATTAATAGATCAATTTAATCGAAAAATAACGTATGTGCGTCTGTCAGTGACGGATCGATGTGATTTTCGTTGTGTTTACTGTATGAGCGAGAAAATGACTTTTTTACCTCGCGCACAATTATTAACTTTAGAAGAGTTAGAATGGCTGGGACGTGCGTTTCTTGAGTTAGGTGTGACGAAAATCCGTCTAACTGGTGGTGAGCCGTTAGTACGTCACAATATTTTACAACTTTTTCAAGGACTTGGGCGATTATCGGGTTTAAAAGAGCTGGTGTTAACGACGAATGGCTCACAGTTAATTAAAATGGCACAGCCGCTTAAAGCGGCTGGGGTTAAACGTATCAATATCAGTCTTGATAGTTTGAATCCGGCGCGTTTTCAAAACATGACTCGTGTGGGCAAACTAGAGGGCGTGTTACGGGGTATTGATGCGGCGATTCAGGTGGGATTTGAACGAGTCAAACTCAACGCGGTGATTTTAAAAAACCGTAATCACGATGAAGTGATTGATTTAGTGCAATTTGCGGTTAATCGAGGGATTGATATCAGTTTTATTGAAGAAATGCCCTTGGGTACGATTGGGAGTCATGATCGTGCAGAAGCGTTTTATGCGAGCGAGCAAATTCGTGATGATCTGAAATCGTCATTTACCCTGATACCTTCGACTGAAAAAACAGCGGGGCCTTCTAAATATTATAGAGTGGCTCACACTGACACCCGCGTCGGTTTTATTTCGCCGCACAGTCATAATTTTTGTGACACTTGTAACCGGGTGCGTGTGACAACGGAAGGGCGTTTATTGTTGTGTTTAGGGCAAGAACATTCTGTTGATTTGCGGCGCGTGATACGCGCTAATCCAGGTGATATCGAGCCCCTAAAACAAGCGATTATCAAAGCGATAGCGATTAAACCTCAAAAGCATGATTTTGAATTGGATAGCGCACCGCAAATTTTGCGGTATATGAATATGACGGGCGGCTAATAGATTGAATTCGATATAAACGCTAAAGACGCGATATCGAAAAAAAATTTTGCATCCTTGCATCGCTTGCGTCTCTTTAGCGTCTTTAGCGTCTCTTGCGTTCCCGTCTTAAAAAAATATCCTATAAAATGTGGTAGGGGCAATCCCTTGTGGTTGCCCTAATCCAAAATCGAACAACAGGCAACCTACCATGCGTAAATTAATATACATACTGGCCACATTATTATTAGCGAGTGCTGTACTTTTCTGGAAAACCCTGATTGATTTAGCCCCACCGCCTGATACCTTATCAGTTGCTCATTCAAGCGTGCGTAAAGTACAAATATTGGATCGCCATGCGAATCCGCTCACGATTACTTATCAAAATGATTGGAATATCCACGATTATGTGCCATTGCATGAGATCCCTGAAACTTTACAACAAGTCTTTATATTAGCTGAAGATAAACGTTTTTATGAACATCATGGCCCTGATTGGCGGGCGCGGTGGAACGCAATGTTACAAAATATAAAGGCTTTGCGCGTCGTGCGCGGTGCCAGTACCCTCAGTGAACAAACTGTGCGTATGTTACACCCGCGCCATAGAACATTTTGGGCCCGCTGGTTAGAAGGTTTTGAAGCCGCACAACTTGAAGAACACTTTTCCAAAGCCGATATTTTAGAGTTTTATCTCAATCAAGTGCCTTATGCCAGTCAACGGCGCGGTGTCGTACAAGCGGCGCGTTATTATTTTGATCGCGATTTAGATACTTTAAATATGAAAGAAATGATGGCCTTAGCCGTATTAGTGCGTTCGCCAAGTCGTTTAGATTTGCGTCGCGGAGTCACCCAAATTGAAGCCCCGATTGCGCGTCTTGCAGTGCGTTTATTGGAAAAAGGCCTGATTACCCAAGCTGATTATCAAGACATTTTAACAACATCGCTTGATTTACACGATGCCCATTTACCGGTACAAGCCACGCATTTTGTCAACTATGTTTACGCGGCACAGTCTGTGCCCGCTTTACAAAGTATAAAACGTATACAAACGACGCTCAATAGCAGCCATCAACGTGTTATTCAAGAAATACTGAACCAGCGTGTTCAAGATTTGCGAAGCAAGAAAGTCAATAATGGTGCCGTGCTGGTTGTCGAGCATCAAACCAATGAAATTTTAGCTTGGGTGAATGTCGGCCCCCCATCGCTTGACAAACCAGGCAGTTTGATTGATGCCGTGATCACACCGCGCCAACCGGGCTCAACGCTGAAACCGTTTTTATATGCCTTAGCATTGGAAAAAGGTTGGACAGCGGCCAGCTTGATTGAGGATACGCCTTTAGCAGAGGCCGTAGGAACGGGCATGCACAGCTTTCGTAATTACAGTCGCAATTACTATGGGCCACTGCGTTTACGCAATGCTTTAGGTAACTCATTGAATATTCCCGCTATTCGCACCATTCAATTTGTCGGTACCCAAGCCTTTTTGCAGCGTTTACGCCAATTAGCGTTTAAAAGTTTAACGGCCCATCCAGATTACTACGGAGAGGGCCTCGCCTTGGGCAATGGCGGAGTCACGCTATTAGAATTAGTACAAGCTTATGCCACATTAGCCAATCAAGGGCGTTTTAGGCCTCTCAAAGTGTTACACAACGCCCCCCCCTCTCATTCCGTTAAAGTCTTCACACCAGAAATCAGTTCTATCATCGCCGACATTTTATCTGATTCAGATGCCCGTCGTTTAGAATTTGGGCGCGGCGCGTTATTACGCTTTCCGATTCAAACAGCCGTCAAAACGGGTACCTCAAATGATTATAGAGATGCTTGGGCAGTTGGCTTCAATCACCGTTACACCGTTGGAGTTTGGCTAGGCAATTTAGATCAACAACCGATGTCGCGGGTTTCGGGTGCCGCCGGCCCCGCCTTAGTACTGCGAGCTATTTTTGCCGAATTAAACCGTTATGAAGAGACGCAACCGTTGTACATCAGTCCCCAATTAGTCAAAGTCGAAATTTGTCGCAGCACTGGACAACGCGCCACCTCTGACTGCCCCAGCCGAATTGAATGGTTTGTGCCAGGTAGCGAACCACCACTAAACGGCCCTGTTGTGACAATTGCTGAAAAACGCCCCACTCGCTTACGTTTAAAGCAACCGACTCCCGGTTTACAACTGGCTATGGATCCGCGAATACCAGACGAATATGAAGCGTTTATGTTGAAATTGTCAGAGATATCGTTACCTGTTGAATCGGTAGAGTGGTTAGTTGATGGAGATGTCATCGGCACCACATCAGTGCATCAATATTCATGGCCTCTGAGCCCAGGAACGCACATTGCACAAGCTAGGATTTGGATTACGGATGCTGATCAACCTTTGGCGACTCCTTTGGTTCGGTTTTATGTGAAATGACGTTTTCTACATTTACTGCCCTAGTACAGCTTCTTTCCGGTATAAACGGATTAGTTCATTGGTTGCATTGAGTCAATCCTTTACTTTACATTAGTACTTTGGCTCATGGGAATGAACGGATTAGTTCGTTGGTTGCATTGGATCAATCCGTTGATTCCGCAAATCCGTTGTACTAAGGTGATAAGTAATTCACACCATCAAAATTTGAATAATAAAAAAATATAGAAGCCGCTTTTATTCAAACGCTTACAACCGTTTTTAATAACAACGAAAATTACATAGTAACCTATTGATTTTAAATAATAACTGATAACTGATAACTGATAACTGATAAAGGAGTCTATTAATACGATGTCATCAAGTCATATTCCTGATTATAAATCGAGTTATAATCAACACATCAAAAACTTGCTTAACGCTTATGAGCGAGATCAAGCAATGAGTCTAGCGGTAGGTGGCGAATTTGAAGCTTTTGGATTATTGGAATTTTACCTACTACTTGATTGCAAACTGGAAAAGAAGCATTCTGTGATTGACATAGGCTGCGGTAGTGGACGCTTAGCGGTTCAATTAGCCCCTTTTCTTGAAGGGCAATATACTGGCATTGATGTTGTTCCAGAATTGGTTGATTACGCCAAGGAAATCTGTCGTCGTGAGGATTGGCATTTTGCCATTGCACAAGGTTTAACCATTCCAGAACCGGATAATTCAGCGGATTTCGTGTGCTTCTTTTCTGTCTTGACTCATTTACTACATGAAGAAAGCTATCAATATTTGGAAGAGGCCAAAAGAGTTCTGAAACCGGGAGGCCGTATCGTTTTCTCGTTTTTGGAATTTGCGATTCCTTCACACTGGGCCCTCTTTTCAGGTACGATAAAAGACACGACTCCAAACAAGGTATTAACACAGTTTTTAAGTCGTGATGCGATAGAAGTTTGGGCACAGCACTTGGAATTAAAGATTGCCGCAATCTATGACGGAGACAAACCACATATTCCATTACCTCAACCGGTTAAATTGGATAATGGCACTGAAATAACTGAACTCGGTTGCTTTGGGCAATCCGTTTGTATCTTAGTGAATCAGGGCCAAACCTGACAGGTTTTTTAAACCTGTCAGGTTTTAACAACGACTAAACCTGACAGGTTTTAACTACGGCCAAACCTGACAGGTTTTTTAAACCTGTCAGGTTTTAACAACGACTAAACCTGACAGGTTTTAACTACGGCCAAACCTGACAGGTTTTTTAAACCTGTCAGGTTTTAATAACGACTACAACGAAATTGGATAAAAATTACAATGCAATTAATTGTTTTAGGCATGCATCGTTCTGGCACTTCAGTGGTGGCACGGTTATTAAATATGATGGGCGCTTATTTTGCCCCTGAAAAAGAAATTGTGCCGCCTACCACTGCCAATCCCAAAGGTTATTGGGAACGATGGGATATTCTCTGGTTACAAGAGGATTTGTTAAAAAAAGGTTTAGGCATCACTTGGGATAATATCAATCAGTTTAAAACCAGCGATATTACGCCGGAAATTCAGGCAGAATTTGAACCCAAAGCACGCGAAATCGTTTTAGGTTTAGATGCCCAACGGCCTTGGATGATAAAAGATCCCCGTTTTTGTCTGTTACTCCCCTTTTGGCGGCCCTTACTTGAAATTCCAGTTTGTCTTTATGTCCATCGCAGCCCTATCCAAGTGGCGCAATCCTTAAAAACACGCGAAGACTTTTCCATGATGTTAGGTGTCGCTTTATGGGAAAAATACACTTTACAAGGCTTAGCCAATACGGCAGATATGCCCAGAATCTTGGTTTCTCACGAAGAATTGATGAGCAATCCAATAGCGGCCGTCAAAAAATTACATCAAGATTTAATGGATTGCGAAGTTCAAGGCTTACGTTTGCCTTCAGATAAAGAAATACGGGCCTTTATTGAGCCCAAATATTTTCATGAACACGGCGATACAGGCCTCCAGAATGCTTATATCAATCACCAACAAGCGATTTTATTTGAAGCTTTTGAAAATGGAAGTGTTTTCCAATTAGAACCTTTGCCAACGCTGTCTGAAGGAGCCGCCGAGATTTTACAGGCCTATCAAGAACGGCTTGAGGCAGAACAAGATACATCAAAATTACAAGAAACACTTGAGACGCGCGAGCAAGAGATTACTGAACGCGACATTGAAATCGCTAAAGGGCATGAAGAGATTGATATCCGTGATAATAAAATCGCTCACCGTGATGCTGAAATCGTTAAGCGTGATGGCGAAATCAATCGGCGTGTTCAAGAAATTGCCAGTCTCAAACAGGCATTGGAAACGCAAAAAACACTCAACGCGAAAGCTCAAAGTCAAATTGCCAGTTATCGAAACCAAGTGTTAGTGGCTGAAAATCAGGCTATCAGATTGCAACAAGACATCGCAGAACGTCAAAATCAACAACTGGCTTTAGAAACGGATTTAACAGAAACCCAAAACGTGCTGACTGAACAAGAACAAACCCTTTCAGCATTGTTCACAAAAACCCAAGATAAACAGCATCATATCAATAAACTGTTGCAATGGATTAGCGCATTAAATGAAGATATCACTGCCATATTTAATTCGTTGACGTGGCGATCTGGCAATGTCATCACTCAAATCATCTTGAAACTGATGTTCAGAAAAGCGGGGCAAACAGCACAAGATCACCTGAAAAATATTCTGGCAGAGATTGCCGCATGGCAATCACAGATTGATACAACCAACGATGATCAGTCCATGCCGACTGCCAGCGTTATGCCTTCTGTGACTCAAACTAAACTGACTCAAACTAAACAGGTAGTGGTGACGAAAGCCAAAGCACCGGCTAAGGCGCTTTTACAACAGAATCCAAGGGATTATCCGCGCTGGATTCAAAACTACGATACGTTAAACCCTAAAATGGTTAAGCGTATGCAACAACGCATCAAAACTTGGGATGTTCAACCCGTTATTTCTATTGTGATGCCGACTTACAATACGGCAGAAAAATGGCTACGAGAAGCGATTGAATCTGTCCAAGAACAAATTTATCCCAATTGGGAATTGTGTATTGCCGACGATGCTTCCAGCCAACCGCATGTCCACCGTATTTTAGAAGAGTATGCCAAAGCGGATAAACGTATCAAAATCATCTTGAGAAGTGAAAATGGGCATATCTCAGCCGCTTCTAATACGGCCCTTGATGAGGTGACGGGCGAATTGATCACTTTTTTAGATCATGATGATAGGTTAGCCAAGCACGCGCTGTTTTGGGTAGTCAAAGATATTCTGGCTCATCCAGAGGCTATGCTCTGGTATTCGGATGAAGACAAAATCAATGAAAAAGGGGAACGTTACGATCCTTATTTTAAATCCGATTGGAATCCCGATTTATTTTTATCCTATAACCTCATTAACCATCTTGCCGTTTATCGTACTGCTTTAATACAAGAGATAGCGGGATTTCGAGAAGGCTATGAAGGGGCACAGGATTATGATTTAGCGTTGCGCGTCATTGAGCAAATCGAGGCTTCTCAAATTCGTCATATTCCGCGCATACTCTACCATTGGCGAGCGGTGAGTGGCAGCACTGCCACACGGCAAGATGAAAAACCTTATGCGCTGACTGCGGCACAGAAAGCCATCAGCGAACATTTGGAACGGCGCGATATTGAGGCCCGTGTCACCGAAGCGCCTAATGTGCCAGGAGCGATACGAGTTCAATATGCCTTACCGGCGGCTTTGCCGCTCGTCAGTTTGATTATACCGACTCGCAATGGTGTAGACTTTTTAAGTCGTTGTGTTGAAAGCATTTTAGAGAAAACGGATTATCAAAACTTTGAAATTGTGATCGTGAACAACGAGAGCGACGATCCGGCTACTTTAGCCTACATGACACAACTTGAGGAAACTGAAAAGGCGCGTATTATTGATTATCCGCATCCTTTCAACTATGCTGAAATCAACAATATGGCCGTTGAACAGGCTGAAGGTGAACTGATTGGCTTGCTCAATAACGATCTCGAAATCATTAGCCCAGACTGGTTAACCGAAATGGTGAGTCATGCTTTGCGCCCAGAAATCGGCGCGGTGGGTGCAAGACTGTGGTATCCAAATGAAATCTTACAACACGGTGGAGTCATATTAGGCATTGGCAGTGTTGCCGGCCATTCTCACAAATATCTTCAGCGTCATCAATTTGGTTATTTTAGTCGGGCTTGTTTGATTCAGAATTTTTCTGCTGTCACAGCGGCTTGCTTAGTGATGCGTAAACAAAACTTTTTGGCTGTTGGTGGCTTAGATGCAGAACATCTTGGCATTGCCTTTAATGATGTTGATTTCTGTTTAAAGATCAAAGCATTAGGATTACGGATAGTCTGGACACCTTATGCGGAATTATACCACCATGAATCGGTCAGTCGAGGCCATGAGAATACGCCTGAAAAGCAAGCCCGTTTTCAAAAAGAATGTGACTACATGAAAAGTCGTTGGGGCAATATATTAGTGAATGATCCGGCTTATAGCCCCAATTTGACTTTAGAAACGGAAGACTTTGCGTATGCTTGGCCACCTAGAGTGCCATCAATAATTTAAAAATGTAGGGTGGGTAACGGGTTTTTGTTGCCCACCATTAAAATCTATTAATTAAAATAGGGGTAACGGGTTTTTGTTGCCCACCACTGTGTAACGGGTTTTTGTGGCCCACCATTGTCAATCAATGTAGGGTGGGTAACGTGTTTTTGTTGCCCACCATTTAATTTAAACTAAACGCAAAATGACATAAGGAAACAAAATGTCTGCTAATCTGAATCATCGGCAGGCCGGTTATAATCTGCTGACGGGCCAAGGTTTAGAAATAGGGGCCTTTCATCAACCTGCCACCATTCCCGCACACTGCTCAATTGAATATTGTGATGCTCAATCTAAGGCAGAAGCCAGTCGCGCGTTTCCAGAATTAAATAGCGATGATCTGGTAGACGTTGAGCATATTTGCGATTTGGATAAACAAGGCTTGTCCATTTTTGAAGCTGAGCGTTTTGACTTTGTGATACTCAACCATGTCATTGAACATGTCGCGAATCCCATCAAAGTCATCGAAGAATTATTTCGGATCACCAAGGCAGGTGGACATCTTATTATTTCTGCCCCAGATAAGCAGTTTACTTTTGACAAAAACCGTGCATTAACGACTTTTGATCATCTGAAAGCGGAATATGATCATCAGATCACAGAAGTCACAGATGAACACTATATTGATTTTTTGCAAGGTGTGCATCCTGATCTCTTCGAGATAGTGAAAGACAAGCCCCAACAGTTGCAAGTGCATATCAACAATGTCAAAAAACGGCGGGAACACGCTCATGTCTGGGATTCACAAACGTTCAGTGAATTTATGCACAATACACTGGCACTCTTACAATTAAAAGCAACTTGTCTCTTTGTCAGTCTTGGAAACGACAATCAAATAGAATATTTTTCTGTTTGGCAAAAAGAGTGCGAAGCGTCATAAACTAATTAATATGAATATACTCGATCAATACGTTAAAACGGGCCCAAACCCTCAAAATGCCCTTGATATTTTTAAGGGAGAATGGTCTTCAAAATGGCCAGCGCCATACGACGACTCAACGGGTAAAAGTGCGCTTTTTGAAGATGGCAGAATTATCTGGGCTGAAGAACAATTGGGCGGATTTAAAGATTGTAATATCCTTGAACTTGGGCCCCTTGAAGGGGGCATACCTACATGCTTGAAAACAGGGGGGCCCGTTCAATTTTCGCCATTGAAGCCAACACGCGGGCCTATCTCAAGTGTTTGATTACTAAGGAAATCATGAATCTGAAACGCGCCAGTTTTCAGCTAGGTGATTTTATCAGTTATCTCAAACAAACGCAGGAGAGTTATGATGTGTGTATCGCCAGCGGCGTACTCTACCACATGCAAAACCCGGCAGAACTCATCCACCTGATTTCACAAGTCAGTCAGAAAGTGATGATTTGGACACACTATTACGATCAAGACGTGATTCAAAAAAATCCCAATCTCCCCAAAAACAAGTTTTCTGATACTGCTGAAACAGCGGAGTATCAAGGCTTTAAACATGCTTTATATCGACACAATTACCAAGCGGCCCTAGAATGGTCAGGTTTTTGTGGCGGCGGTGACGAGTTTAGTATGTGGATGCCAAAACAAGACATTTTGTCATGCCTCAAGCATTTTGGTTTTAACGAATTAAAAACTGCATTTGACGCGCCCAATCATCCTAATGGGCCAAGCTTTTGTATAGCAGGTTCTCAGCCGTAAAGACTGTCTTTTCTCGTTTTATTGAAAACATTAACCCACTGAACAATTTCCTGTTTTTGGAAAGGTAGTGCAAGGGTGATGGTGTCATTCTTGAAATTGACATCCGTAGGGGCGAACCTGCGTGTTCGCCTTTTAGGTGTGAAATTATTTTGCTATGGCGTAACATCATCACTCGACTACCCTTTGAAAAAAGGGAAAGGAGGAACTTTTAAATTGGAACAAAAATCTTTAATGAGTGAAAGCGTCATTATACATTTAGCGATCTTGAGTTTACTTTGGTTATCATTACTATACTTCGGCACACAGACTGCAAGTACACAACTTGATGCCTCTTGGACTCAAGCCTTGGGTTACGCTTTTAAACATCATTATCAAGCCGGGGTAGATTATATCTATACCTACGGGCCTTTGGGCTATTTTTATCATGCTTTTTCAAGCTATGATACTGATTTATTTTATTATTTCATAGCTTGGCACATTATCGCAGGCTTTGTTTTATCAGCCTTTTTTCTGGCAATTTCTTCTAAGATTGATGGAAAAATAGACAAATTTATTTATTTTTCCTTGCTGATATTTGTCATTTCTTCTTTTCCACCCGAAGCACCCTATTTTTTAGGCATTACGGCCGTTGTTATTTTGGCGATCACGATGCTATCAGGCATCAAACAGCTTAGCCAAATGACCCTTTTTTTAATAATGCTGTTGTTTTTAGCGGTGGTTTCCCTCACAAAATTTAGCAATTTTGTTTTAGTTGGTGTAGGTATTGTTGCCATAACGGTCATGGCTTGGCATATTTATTCAATCAGTCGAGCTATCACTATTCCAGTGGTTTTCGCCATTTTTCTCATCATCACATGGCTAATCAGTGGACAGTTTCTCAGCAATCTACCTCTCTTTATTGTCAACTCACTTGACATTGCGAGTGGTTATAGTGAAGCGATGTCGCTCCAGTTTACGCCTACCGAGATTAAATTAGCCCTAGCTTGTTTCGGTATAATGACATTGATGATTATCATCGGCAATTTTACAAAGCCTTGGAAACTTGAAAGCTTGGTCATTGCGGGCGTGGTCATGCTTGCCCTGTTTTTAGCGTGGAAATCGGGCTTTGTTCGGCAAGGTCTTCATGAACGTCTTTTCTTCACATTTGCCCTGATAGTGCCGTTCTTTCTGGACTATAACAGAAAGATGAATGTGGGGTTACTTTTGATATACCGTGTTTTGCGTTATTTGGCTATTTTTACCGCACTGATTGGCTTATTTGTGGTTGTTGGAACGCATCTTAACTTTCATCCTCACAATTTCCTATCACATTGGAACAGTAGAATTGTCCAAAACATAACGACATTGGCTCATTTACCCCAATTTCAAGCAGGAATGGATAAAGAACTTGTCAGGCTCAAACAGCAATACGATTTGCCCAAAATACGTGCTCAAGTGGGGCAATCTACGGTTGATATTTTTTCTTGGGAACAAGGTATCGTCTTTCTAAATGAACTGAATTGGCATCCTCGCCCCATTTTCCAGAGTTATGTTGCTTACACGCCATCACTCATCACTATCAATGGTGAGTTTTATGGGAGTGAACAAGCGCCTCAGTTCGTTCTTTTTAAATTGCAAGCTATCGATCTGCAATTTCCGCTTCTGAATGACAATGAGGCACTGAAAATCCTGTTCCGCGATTATCAACCCGTGTTGAGCGAAAAAGGGTACTTGTTGCTCAAGCGTTCTCCGCGTGGACAAGGTGTTGTTTCTGATGGAAAAAATCTGTTGACACAAGAGATGAAAATAGGTGAACAAGTTGATATTCGTCCTTGGAGTCATAAACCACTTCTGTTGAGTTTAGATATCCGCAAGTCTTTTTTGGGCAGGTTGTATTCACTCCTCTATAGATTCCCAGAAATCTATCTGGAAATCGGTACGACAGAGGGTAGGAAAATGTCATATCGGATTATTCCTAAAATGACGAAATCAGGTTTTGTGATAAATCCATTGATTTTAACTCAGGCTGATATGAAAAAATGGTATAAGAATCAACCACTGAAACAGGTTGCCACTTTACGTGTTGTGATCAAACCAGATTGGTTGCAATATCTTTTTAAAAACACCATTGAGTTCAGTGTAAGCGAATTTGAAGTCACGCCCTATCCAATAGATGAGCGCGTTAAACAAGAAATTTAATTCTTCCTTGATGGGCGTGTTGAATACAGAAATATCCTCTGTGAACGCTATTCGATGTTCAAGTTTTTGCGTGCAAAAACTTGAACATCGAATGTCAGTAGATCGAAAACCTTTTTAATGATCTTGTAGGGTGAGTAAGCGGCCCGTAAAAAATTCGTTTTTTCCATCTTCAATTTCACCAGCTTGCCCACCATTTAAGGGCATAAAAACATCAATATTTAATAAGTTTTTTATAGGGCAATCTTGGCCATCACAAAATAAATTTGGCACATCGCAAAATAACATGCATTCCAAGTTAACCGCAAAATAACATGCATTCCAAGTTAACCGCAAAATAAATTGTGTCAAAGGGCACGCAAAAACTTGAACCGAAGTACATCAAATTTCAAAAAACTAAATAGACGAGCATCAGGGCAACCACAAGGGATTGCCCTACATATATTATGAGAAAACAAGATAAAATCATCCTGACTGGGGCGGCCGGTTTAGTTGGACAAAACTTGATTGTGCAACTTAAAGAAAAAGGTTATCGTCATTTGGTGGCGATTGATAAACAGGCCTATAATTTAAATGTCATTAAACAATTACATCCTGATGTGGAAACGATTTTAGCTGATCTCGCCGAAGGGGGGGATTGGCAAAATGCGTTTGCAGATGCGGCTTGTGTGGTGATGCTTCAAGCACAAATTACGGGTAAAAAGGCGATTTTGTTTGTCCGTAATAATGTTGAGTCAACAGCCTATATTTTAGAGGCGGCGCGTTTGCACAAGGTGCCTTATATCGTCCATATTAGCTCTTCGGTAGTCAATTCTGTGGCGGATGATGATTACACGCGGACTAAAAAACAACAGGAGGAAATGGTTGTTTCCAGTGGTATTCAACATTGTGTTTTGCGTCCAACGCTCATGTTTGGTTGGTTTGATCCCAAACATTTGGGTTGGTTATCGCGTTTTATGGCCTGGGTGCCGGTGTTTCCTATTCCTGGAAATGGTCGTTATATGCGGCAACCGTTGTATAACAAGGATTTTTGTTTGATGATTATTCATTGTATCGAAAATCAACAGGATGGTGCGGTTTATGATGTCGTGGGTCACGAACAAGTCGATTATATCGATATCATCCGAACAATCAAAAAAGTTAAACAATTGAAAACATTGATTATTCACATTCCTTATTGGCTGTTTTACGCGCTGTTGAAGCTCTATGCTGTCTTCAGTCGCAAACCGCCTTTTACGGCCGATCAATTGAAGGCCCTGACGGCTGGTGATCAGTTTACTGGCGTGAATACCGATGAGGTATTTGGTGTCACTCAAACCCCCTTTGAAGAGGCTATCCGGGAAACGTTTTGTGATGAGCGGTATAGTCAAATTGTGTTAAAACGGTAGTTTATAAGATGCCAAGTCATTCTATTGATAGATGAAGTCATGTCGTTGTTGAGGAAAGGGAGGGTATTATACATTTATTCCGTTTAGATAACGAAGTCATTTTCAAAAAAGCCTTTACTGATAAATTCGTGTTTACCCAGTTTGTTAAAGACTCGATATTCTAGTTTTTTTGAACGCACTGATTTATAAAGCTTTTTAGAATAAAAGGACAAAGTGTATTCATTTTCTTGACTCAAACACTTCATTTTATAGGCCTATCCACAACAAAGCTTAAAACACCCGTTTTTACTCAAAAAACAAGAACATCAAGTAAAGATGTAATTGGTATTGATATATACTTTAAACGTTCAAGTTTTCGGATTTTTGAATGAAAGGGGCAACCACAAGGGTTGCCCCCTACGAACGGATTGTAGGGGCAACCCTTGTGGTTGCCCAATACCGGTAATCTGAATGTCTAAAGTATAAAAGGCGGATAAAATTGAAACGGATAAACGTTTTAAGCCTAAAATCGCTTATACAGAGTACTTACACACTTTTTGGATTTTTACCATAACTCAATGAAATTCAAAAAATGGACACTTCTTCAAGAAAACGCTCTTGGATTCTTGGGTATTTATTTCAGATATAAATATTGCGTTTTTAACTCATTGATTATAGTTATATTGATTGTTATTACGACATTTTTGCCGAATCTATCGATTCAAAAGTGATAGTGTCAATTCAGATATCAATTACGATTACTAATTTTGACCGCTTTTTGCATTACCATAATATGGCTATTGCTGAATGACAACGTACGGAGGTGACAAATCGTCGCTGTGTTCATAAAGCATTATACTCAATGATTTAATAAATCACATTGAATTAAAATAGCCCCTAATGTGTGTCAAGAAATTTGAAATGATTACCATGTTTAACAGCAAAGTAGAAATTGATAATGGTAGCACAGGTAGCTCTCATTTACCTATCCTTCTCTTATGTTTAATGATTTTAATATATCGTGAACCGGATGGTTTTTTTAATCCACAATTTTGGGCAGAGGATGGCTCGCTCTTTTTTAAACAAAATCTGACTCTTAGCATATCTGCTATTTGGCAACCTTATGTCGGTTATCTTCTTATAATACCTCGGTTGGTTGCCTATTTCAGTGGTTTTTTTCCGGTATCGTGGGTTCCAGCACTCTATAATCTTGGCTTTATTATCCTCACACTGTTTGTCATCAATTATTTATTAAGCTCAAGAATACATTTACCTTTTAAACCATTCTTAGCGATTACTATTGTATTTTTACCCTATAATGGTGAGATTTTGATGTCCCTTACCAACGTACAATGGATTCTTGCTATTGTTCTTATTTTATTTATCATTCAAGATAAACCAAATACGACACGTCAACTGTTATTAGATACAGCTACAATAATAGCTATTGGTTTAACAGGCCCCTTTATTGTTCTGTTTTTACCCCTGTTTCTCTTCCGCATAATTTATATTTGTAGAAGTTATTACAGCCTTCACCTTTTATCTGTGGCTTTTTTGCTCAGTCTAATACAAGGGTATTTTATCTGGCAAGCTAGTAAACCGGTTAGTAGTGGTGAGTTAGCTCATAGTTTAGAGGCATTAGAACAGGTGTTAGCTATGCGTTTTTCAGGAACGCTTTTTTTTGGGGACTACATTTCGCTCGCTCTTAACTCCCATCTGTTAGCTGGGATGACAATAATACTCTTTGCTGGGTTACTGACATTTGCAATTTTAGAAACTCGTCAGAAACGATTGCCAATATTTGTGTTTTTGTTAGGCGGATGCATAATTACACTCGCCTGTTTTTACAAGTTTAGGTATAACTTGCATGTTCTTGTACCCTTTAACAATGGATACCGTTATTTTTACATTCCACATCTTTTAATTGTTTGGTCTCTCATAGTGTGTTTTGACTCAAAGGGAATTAGTAAGTTTATATCAGCTTTATTATTGTTGATGGTTTCAGTTTCACTTTCTAGTTTTAGTCATTTCCAAGTGGCTCCTTTAACGGATTACCATTGGGAAAAATACAGCAAACAGATTGAGCGAGAAAAGGATATAAAAATTCCAATTAATCCAGACGGTTGGTTCTTAAAAATTAAAAATTCACCCCAAAAATAACGGTTTTATTGCCTGACGTGATATATGTAAAAATCTGATTTTTTCGAGTCCAACACTTTGGCTTTCGATTTCTTGGGATCCAAAAGCTAAAAGTGAAAAAGCGAACTTGAATGCATCACATCAGTTATTGCTCTTAACATTCGTTCGGTATCGGGCAACCTTTCTCTTCCATTTCAAGATAAGGGGCTGCCCATTATTGTCAAACCAAAATCGTAATCGAACGCTATATTCAATTTTGTTATAAACTTAACTTTTATAATGAGGATGGTGGACAATAATATAAAAGGATGAAAGCCTACTCTGGTAAAAGTTTAAATTATGTTCGTTTATATAGAGGTTCAGAAAAATAAGTTCACACCAGGGGGGCGAACACGCAGGTTAGCCCCTACGGGCGTGATGTAGGGGCATACCTACGTGTCTGCCCTTTGTGAAATTATTTATCTGAAGGGGGCTTTGAAAATCGTGCCATGCTTTTCAGGCAAAAGTTTTGCGCGCAAAACTTTTGCCTGAAAATCAGTTTATAAGTTTCCCCAGTTGCCCTTTTTTTGTATCATTATGATATATAACATGACACCTTGTATGGTTATTAGAAAAAACGACTGGCTAGAGGAAAATTATTAAATTTTAAAATTTTTCAAGTCTCTATTTCTTATAACTCTGATTGTTTTCTAGTATTGATGCTTTATTTTTGACTTTTCATTTTATTGCCTTTTAAAAACAGGCTCAAACATTCTTTAATACGGGTGCTCTTCGCTAAAAGCATCACAAAAAATAGCCTGGAAAACCTTGCATGGCGGCTTATACTTCATATGGGCACTCTATGGTGGAATAATACTATTGGAAACTCAATCCATGCTCATAACGGTTTTCAAGTCTGAAATAGACTTGTAAAAAAATTTTATAGATTATACCCTCTTTTTTTGTCTAGTCAACATTTTTTAATTATTTTTTTGAATAATTGAAGTATTGAACAAAACTATAAAACTGAACAACGGCTGTTCATGCCAGTTTTGAGTTTTACTGGTATTAAAACTATAGCATAGGAAAAGGTATGGCTAAAAAAGCTAAGAAAATCGCTGTCATCGGTTCTGGGCCCATGGGTTTAGCGTGTGCTTATGAATTGTTAAAAAATCATCATCATGTTGATGTGTATGAAAAAGATGATCGTCTGGGTGGCATGTCTGCTTGTTTTGACTTTGATGGCTTGACGATTGAACGTTATTATCATTTTATTTGTCGCACTGATACGCCGCTATTTGACTTGCTCAAGGAGTTAAATCTGTTTAACCAACTGCGTTGGCAAGACACTAAAATGGGTTTTTTTTATAATGGAGTGTTGTATAAATGGGGAGATCCGATTCAATTACTGAAATTTCCTCAATTGGGTTTTATCGACAAATTGCGTTATGCTGTCCATGTGTTTTATACCAAAAGTATTCATAACTGGAATCGCTTAGATCAACAAAATGCCATTCCTTGGTTAAAAAAATGGATCGGTCATAAGGCTTACCAGATGCTTTGGGATTATTTGTTTGAACTGAAGTTTTATGAGCATAAAGCGCAGATTTCGGCCGCTTGGATTGGTACCCGGATTAAAAGAGTGGCTTTGTCGAGAAGAAACTTGTTTACAGAATACTTAGGTTATTTAGAGGGCGGTTCAGATACTTTACTGCGTGCTTTAGAAAAACATATCCTTGCCATGCAGGGGGATATTTATTTTAATACCAGTATTGAACGCATTCTGACTGTTCATGATCAAGTACAAGGTGTTGTGGTTAATGGCGAAAAACGCTTTTATGATGCGGTTGTCTCTACGATGCCCTTGCCTTATGTACCCAGCGTTGCGCCCGATTTGCCTCAAGAGATTATTGATAAAATCAAGGCCATTAAAAATTGCGGTGTTGTCTGTGCTATACTCAAATTGAGTTCTCCCTTGACAGAAAATTTTTGGTTGAATGTCAATGATCCTGATATGGCTATACCGGGGTTAATAGAATATACTAATCTTTATCCGATGCAAGACAGTATCGTCTATGTGCCTTTTTACATGCCCCATAACCATCCTAAATATACACTGGATGATACGTCATTTCTGAATGAAGTGTTTGGCTATTTGCATCGCATTAATCCAGAATTTTCTGAAAAATGGGTATTGGCAGCTCAGGTTTCGCGTTATGAGTTTGCACAACCCATATGTACACCTGATTTTTTTGAACAATTACCGCCCATGCAAACGCCCATTCAAGGTTTTGTGATGGCAGACACGTCGTACTATTATCCTGAAGATCGTTCTATTTCTGAAAGTGTTAAGATTGGTAAACGGTTAGCGGATTTAATTAATTGCTGATGTGGTGTGTTCGTCATTAATTCATCGCTTTTTTTTCAACATTCCAGGTTCAAGTTTTTGCGCGCAAAAACTTGAAGCCTTGCATAGAGTTCACAGAGTGCCACAGAGCATTAAATTGATAACAGATAACATGGATTTACAAAAAATTTACGCTACTCGTTTTATTGAGGAAGCGTTACCTGCTAAAAATGAAATTTGGAAAGTGATTTGTACTGACTTTTTCAGTCAATTTGTACCCAAAACGGCTACTGTTGTCGATATGGGCGCAGGTTATTGTGAATTTATCAATAATATTGACTGTGAGAGAAAAATTGCGATTGATTTAAATCCTGATGTGAAAAAATTTGCTCATCCTGATGTTGAAGTCATTAATGAATCGTGTCTGTCCATACAATCGTTAACCGATAACAGCGTCGATATTGTTTTTATGAGCAATTTTCTGGAACATCTTTTGAACAAACAACAGGTTTTTGAGACGTTGCAAGAATCTAAAAGAATTATCAATCATTCTGGTAAATTATTGATATTACAACCTAATATTCGGTTTTTGCCGAATCACTATTGGGATTTTTTTGATCATCATACGCCCTTAAGTGATAGAAGTTTGGTTGAAGCTTTGGAAACATTAGACATGAAGATTGTCAAATGCTATCCGCGTTTTTTGCCCTATACTACCAAAAGCAAACTGCCAAAAGGCCGTTTTTTTGTCAAACTCTATCTCCGCCTGCCTTGGCTATGGCCCCTCTTTGGAAAACAAGCTTTTATCGTTGCTGAAAAAAGGTAAATTTTAATGAAATTTTTTATATTGATTGGCCTCTACGTGCTACTCAATTCTTTTGCTCAACTTTTGATTAAAATGGGCACCTTAGAAATGAAAGAGGTTGCCAGTTTTTATGATTTGTTTAATCTCAAACTGATAGCGGGTATTGGGCTGTTTGGCATGAGCTTTTTGACTTGGATTGTTATCGTTTCTAAAAACAATTTGTCTTATGCGTTTCCTTTCGCAGTTGGCATGGGCTATATAGGGGTTATTCTCTTATCTATCTTGGTTTTAAAAGAAACAGCCACTTTTTTACAATTTGTCGGCATGAGTTTAATTTGGATGGGCATTATTTTAATGTCATTGCATGGTACTTAAGTAGGTACGCAAAAGTTTATTAACATTTTGTAGAAGGCTGGTGGGCTGCAAAAACACGCTACCCACCATTTCACGCTAAAGTTTCGCTCCGCGAAACTTTAGCGTGAAATACAGAAAATACAGAAAATGTTAAAAGATTTATGCGTACCTACTTAATACCGATGATTTTTTGAGTATTTTGCTGGAATTGAAAGGGCAATTTTGGTTGCCCTTTTTGAAATTCTAGTGAGCAACAGGATATTAAAAAAACGAAAATAGAACGCTGATTGTCATGATTTACACTGATTAATATTAATTAATTCAATATCTTAACGAAATACGACACTTTTTGAATTCTCTGAAATACCGATATCAAAATACAAGATATGATTATGATTCAGTACTTCAGTGCCTCTTTTGAACTGGGATGTTATGAATTATGGATAAAGTATACAATCCTCGCGTGTTCTACCTCAAGCTATTAGCTGTCGCTTTGATTATTTTTGGTGCAAGGCTTTGGGTGATTCACAACTTTGGCAACACTGTGCCTTATTGGGATCAATGGAATTCAGAAGCCGCTTTTCTTTTTATACTTGCCGAAAGGCAATTATACGCTTATCCTCACTTCTCTTGGGGCCAATAAATTGGGATTGATTGAAGTGGTTGCGGTTGATTAGCGAATGGCTAATGGTAGGGTGTTGATTGGTGCTTTTTTTTAACGCAAGAGGCGCAAAAGACGCAAGAGACGCAGCACAATTTTTTACTGAGTGTCTTTAGCGTCTGTTGCAAAAAAGCGCGTTTATCTCATATTTTATTTAGTCAGTACAACGGATGACGGGCCGATAAACGAAGAATTCACTCACCGACTTAATTCTTAATTCGTTTATCCCCGTCATTAATCTGTTCTGAGTCAAATTGATCTTTAATCATTTATGCAAATCAATCAAATACACCTTAAAAACTTTAAAGGATTTGAGGACAACACATTTCAGTTTAATCCGCAATTTAATGTACTGATTGGGGATAATGGTACTGGCAAAACAGCAATTCTGGATGCGCTCGCTGTCAGTGTGAGTTCTTATGTATTAGGTATTGGGCAAGCGCAAGCGAGAGGCATTTTAAAAGAAGAGGTTAGGCGTCAAGATTTTGGAGACTCTTTAGAACCTCAATTGCCGGTGATTATCAGTACTCATGGCGAAATTGAAAGCCAAAAAATTCAATGGCAACGAGTCAAAAAAAGTTTAGAAAGTAGAACAACTGTCAAAGAGGCTAAACAATTAATAGAGATTGCCAAATCTCATAACCAACAAGTCAGTCAAGGAAAACCGGTTATTTTACCGGTGATTTCTTATCATGGCACGGGTAGACTCTGGAAGGAACGGCGACAAACCCTTAATACTCGCCCCAAAGCTTCTCGAATGAGTGGCTATTTTAATAGTTTAGAACCGGTGTCAAACAGTAAAATATTTTTAGAATGGTTTAAAACCATGGAAATTGCTGCCATCCAAAAAAAAATAGAAACCACTCGCGTTGAGGTTGTCAAAGAGGCCATTATTAATTGTATTCCTGATTTGGAAACCGTTTTTTTTGATGTGATAGAAGATACTTTAGCCAGTGTCAAAATTGAGCAGGATAAACGATACACGCTTCATTATGACTTATTAAGCGATGGTTTTAAAAACATGATTGGTATGGTTGCTGACATTGCCTATCGTTGTGTGACGCTCAATCCTCATCTTAATGAACAAGCGCTTTACAAAACGAATGGCATTGTTTTAATTGATGAAATTGACTTGCATCTGCATCCAAAATGGCAAAAACGAATTATCAATGATTTCAAAAGGACTTTTCCTCGTATACAATTTATCGTTACCACCCATTCACCTTTCATTGTACAATCGTTGCAAAGTGATGAAGTCATTAATCTTGATAAAGCGACAGATAGCGATTTTTTCCGAAAAAGCATTGAAGAAATTGCTGAAAGAGACATGGGCGTACCCGATGTAGAAAGGAGTCAGCGTTTCAAAGACATGATGACAGTTGCCCAACGGTATTACCAACTTTTGGAGGAAGGCAAAAAGAGTGAAAATGATGCTAAAATTGTACTGATTAAAGCAGAATTGGATGAATTATCAAAGCGATATAGTGACGATCCCGCTTATACCGCCTTTTTAAACATGGAAAGATTAGCCAGACTTGGACAATAAATTTATGAGACCACTTGAAAAAGGCCTTTGTCCAAAAGTTCCCAATACAAATACGAGTAAAATCTACAAAACCTACAATGAGGCAAGGCGAGATTTGATTGGGAGATTAGGGGAATATTGCTCTTATTGTGAAACAAGACTCAATGCTTCTTTAGCCGTTGAACATCTGCAACCAAAAGTACATCATCCAAGCCTTGAATTAGATTGGCACATTTTTTTACTCGCTTGCACTAACTGTAACTCTACGAAAGGGAGTCAAGATATTGTTTTAAATGAATATTATTGGCCCGATATTCACAACACACTGATGGCTTTCCAATATCTTGAAAGTGGTCAAGTCGTTCCACATCCTGCTCTGACAAAAACACAACAAGATAAAGCCCAAAAAACGATAAAACTGATAGGATTAGACAAAACACCAGATAAACCGCAGGCATCAGATAGAAGATGGCAAAATCGAAAAGAAGTTTGGGAAATTGCTAAAATGAATCTCAAGCGTTTAGAAAGTAGCTCCGACAAAACCAATTATGCGAAAGCAATTGTCGATATGGCGAAAGGGTATGGATTTTGGTCAATTTGGATGGTTGTTTTTAAAGATCATAACGAAGTTTTACAAGGATTGCTGACTGAATTTATAGGTACCTATCAAGCTTGTTTTGATAAAAATAACAATTATACGCCCATTTCAAGAACAAATGATTTATGATTATACTTAGTTAGCATCGTCATAAATTGCGCTTTTTTTTAGATTTGCAAAAGTCAAAAAACCAATAACTACAAGGATTAGCAATAATTGGCAGGATGATCTACGGGCCCCTGAAATTCCGCCTCATCTGCAACCGAGCAAACCCACTGCGGCATTGCTGTTAAGCTTACCCAAAGGCGCTTACACGGTGATCCTCACTTCTCTTGGAGCCAAAAAAATGGGGTTGATTGAAGTGGTTGCGGTTGATTAGCGAATGGATGGTTAATGGTTAATGGTTAATGGTTAATGATTAAAGCCTCGAAGAATTAAATCTTTTTTTTCAACACAGAGAACACAGAGTACCACAGAGAATAAGTCTCTGATTTTTAATAATATTCTGTAAAATACACTGTAAAGATGTGTGTTTTTGATCGAATTTGCAAACTGATAGACGAAGATGGTGGGCAACAAAAAGACGTTACCCACCCTACAAATCTCATTTAATTAAGGGGCCGGCAAAAAAATACTTGCCCATCCTACAAATCTCATTTAAATTAAGGGGCCGGCAAAAAAAATACTTGCTCATCCTACAAATCTCATTTAACTTAAGGGGCCGGCAACAAAAATACAAAGCTTGCCTCTTACAAATCTCATTTAAATCAAATACTTAAATACTTGTGTATAACGATGAGGGTTTCACTGTGCCCTTCGTATCGACGCACGGCAGTGCGTCTCTACGTCGTTTCATGCGGGTTTTATGTCGAATGCAACTGGTGAAAAAAAAAGCTTTCGCGATTGAAATCGTTCTAAACGCTAAAGACGCTAAAGACGCTAAAGATAGAGGTAAGAGAAATCGAAGCGTGTCGATCTGCTAGATCGTTATAAATAACATTGACATAAAACGGACTTGAGCTATTGGCTCTTAGTTCAATTAATCATTCAACATTCAATATTAATTAATCATTAAATATTATGTTACCTCTCCAAAAAGTCGTTCTTTTTAAACATGGTGTTGGCCATTTTGAACGCGAGGGACAAATCAGCGGTAATGCGTCGATTGATTTGTATTTTCGTGCTTCTGAAATGAATGATGTCCTTAAGTCATTGACTGTGCTGGATTTAAATGGTGGACTCATTACTAGCATCAGTTATGAATCTACTTTGCCAATTGAGGAGCAGTTGAAGGATATTGCAATTCGATTGCCTGAACATAACGCATTGACGGGGTTGTTGTCGCAGGTGCAGGGGGCGCGGGTTGCGGTTGAAATCGGGCAACAAACGGTGAAGGGGATGGTTACTGGTATCGAAACCGTTAAACGTCAAATGGGTGAAATGGTGCTTGATTGCTCTTATTTGTCACTTTTGATCGAAGGCGGGGCGCTGCAATCGTTTGATGTGATGGCGGCTAAGCAAATTACGCTGCTGGATGATAATCTGAAAAAAGATTTGCAGCATTTACTTGATGTGCTGATCGCGGCTAAGAAAAAAGATTTGAAAAAATTGACGGTTTTTCTTAAAGGCGATGGTGAGCGCACTATTAATATTAGTTATATTGTTGCCGCGCCGGTTTGGAAAACCGCTTATCGTTTGTTGTTGAGCGAAGAGGCTCCCTTGATTCAAGGTTGGGCTGTAGTCGATAATACGCAAGATGAGGATTGGGAAAATGTCTCTTTATCCTTGGTGGCAGGCTTGCCTGTGTCGTTTATCCATGATCTGTATTCACCGCGTTATCAAAAGCGGCCTGAGGTGAAAGTTAAAGAAGAAGCGGCTTATGCCCCGCCTCAATCAGAAAAAGCGGTTAGGGTTAGAGCGATGAATTGTGTTGGGATGGCTGCTGAAGACATATCGTTGGATGATGATCTTGAACTGTCTTTGGATGATGATGTGGATTTTGAAATGGCTGTTGGGGCTGCGCCTCAAACCCTATCAAAGGCTGAGTTAAAAAAAGCGGCACGGGAACATTCGATCTCAGTCAAAACACGTACTGTGGATGTGGAATATTTATTTCAGTATGAAATTGAAAACCCGGTGACTGTGCGCCGGCAACAATCGGCTTTAGTCCCTATTTTGCAGACGGGTTTTAGTGGTGAACGGGTTGTGGTTTATAATGCTGATGTTCGTTATAGTAATCCGATGTCAGCCCTGTTATTTAAAAATACGACGGGATTGACTTTGGAAAGTGGGCCGTTGACGGTATTTGAAGATGATGCTTATTTGGGTGAGGCGATGTTGGATACGCTGAAGCCGGATGATGAGCAATTCGTGTCGTTTTCGGTTGAACTGGGATGTGTTGTTAGCTTGGATCACCGAAGTCATGATGAGGCTGTCCATCAAGTGAGTATTAGGCGTGGACATATGGTTTTGTCTTACTTTGAGATGGCCTATAAAACTTATGTTATTAATAACAAAACTGAGCGCGATCTTGATTTTGTGCTTGAATACCGTTTTAATCAGGGATGGGAGTTGGTTGAGACACCTGCGCCGGTAGAAAGCACAGAGCATTTTTACCGTTTTCGCTTTGATGTGCCGGCTAAGACTGTCGAAGAATTTACGGTTAGGGAACGTATTGTGCGTTCGACTCGTCATTTCCTGAAAGACACTTCTCGATCAACGCTGTCTATGTGGTTTGAGAGAAAATATGTTGATAATAAAACTTGGCGTACTTTGGAAGCGGTTGTGCAACTGACTGAGAAAATCAGTCAAATTCAGCGCGATATCAAGGATAAAGAATACACAATCAATGCTGTTTTCAAAAATCAAGAACGGGTGCGGGAGAATCTCCAAGCACTGGGTAATACGAAGGATGAGCAGGGGTTGCGTGAGCTTTATATTGCTAAGCTGGCTAGTGAGGAAGAGACTCTGGATCAATCTCAGGCCGATATTGAGACTTTGAAGGCTGAGAAAGAGAAAACGGAAAGTCATTTGAATACGCAACTTAAGGGTATTGAGTTTGAGGCGAGTATTTAAGCTTTGGTGGGGCACTTTTTTTTCAACACAGAGGAACACAGAGTACCACAGAGTACCACAGAGTATAAGTATCTGATTTTTATGATATTTTTGTGAACAACCACGTTGTCACCCTACATTTTGAAGGTTGGGGGGGATTATTTAATATGACACAAACCAGTACTATTCTTATTGTTGATGATGAAGAAATAGGGCGTGAAATGCTCACGGCTTTGTTAACGGGGCAAGGATACTTGTTAGCTTTTGCGAGCAATGGATATGAGGCGTTGACGCAAGCAAAACAATTGATGCCTGATGTCATTCTTTTAGATGTGATGATGCCTGAAATGGATGGCTTTGAAGTTTGCCGAAGCTTGCGTGATGATCCAGATTTAGCTAGAGTGCCTGTTATTATGTTGACGGCTTTAGATGATCGTGAGTCACGTTTACGGGGTATTGAGGCGGGGGCCGATGATTTTATTTCTAAACCCTTTGATAGTTCTGAATTGCGGGCTAGGCTACAAACGATTACTCATCTTAACCGTTATCGCCGTTTACTCACGGAACAAGCTAAGTTTGAGTGGGTTGTTGAGCAGGCTAATGAGGGCTTTTTGATACTCAATGAGCATGATCAGATTTTGTATGCTAATTCAAAGGCCCGTTTATTTTTGAATCTGACGACTGCTCAAGAGGAATTGATTAAGGAAACTTTCTTAGAAGTGGCTGCTAAACAATACCATTGTGAACCAGAAACGGTTTGGAAAACGTGGTTAAAACAAGCTGACTTTTCGTTACCTCATTATCTTGTTCGTCCTGAAACGGCTACGGCCCAAGCATTTTGGTTGCAAGCTGAGGTGATGGAAATGTCATCAGGTTCTGAGGAGAAGTATTTAGTCCGTTTGCGTGAGGTAACGGATTCTATTTTAGCTGAAAGACGGCGTTGGAGTTTCCAACAGCAAATTTCTCATAAGCTCAAAACGCCACTTTTTCCGCTAACGGAAGGACTTGGATATCTTAAGGATAATTTGTCATCATTTTCAGAAGCAGAAACGCAGGATTTTTTGGAAATGGCTTATGCTGGGGCGACGCGCCTTCAAGCTGAGCTTCAAGGGATTCTTAATTATTTGAATGTTTCTAGTACGGCCGCTTATGCGGAATGGAATGTATGCGATATCGCCAATATTGTATCAACTATCACTGCTGTTCAAGAAATGCTGGAATTAGAATCTGTTCAAGTTGTTCAAAATAATATTGAAGAACCTGATAATACTTTTGTTTCTCTTTCCAGTCGGGCGATAGAATTGATTTTGACTGAATTGTTTTCAAATGCGAAAAAATTTCATCCTCAAAATTCGCCTAGTATCGATATCGATATGACTGCGGTTTCCAATTGGATTTGCTTACAAGTTTGTGATAATGGTGTTACGCTTTCACCGGAGCAACTGAATCAGATTTGGATACCCTATTATCAGGGTGAGAAAAACTTTACTGGTGAAGCCCCTGGAATGGGTTTGGGCTTGTCAATGGTAGCTTCACTGATATGGGATGCTGGGGGAAGGTGTCATGCCTATAACCGTGAAGAAAAGAAAGGAGTTGTAATAGAATTAGTACTTCCGAAATCCTTACAACCCCCTTTGGAAAATATGGATTAAAAAGTACCTCTGTGATCGCCGTAAAGAGGTTTTTTATTTTTAACACAGAGATCACAGAGTATCACAGAGTACCACAGAGTATAAATAAGGATCGATGAAAAATGAACTTCCCCCGATATCCTCTATAAACCTCAATAGTGGTGTATAAGGATTGAGGAAGTTATTTTTGAGCTGCTCCTTAATTTCATCTTTTACCTCTGTGTACCTCTGTGTACCTCTGTGATCGCCGTAAAGAGGTTTTTTTTCAGGTAAATTATTTCACAAGGGCAGTAACAAAAGTTTCTTGTAGGCATTACCGTTGGTTGATACTTTTTTGTACACTGCCTAAGCTGCGTACCCAAGGTTGGGTGCTTTCTAATAATGAGGGGGGCAGTGTTTCGCGTGCTGCTAGTGCCTGTTTGTGGTTAGGATAAATGCCATAAACTAATACATACCACTCTTTAGTGTTATAAGTCGTTTGAAACAGGGCTACCTCTTTTAGTTTATGTTTTTTTAAGAATTTTTTTAAAGTCAGCCTATCATGGGCACCTAAGATTTGTAATGTATAGGCATTTGGATTTTGACGACGCAGCCAGTTTTCTCTTTTAATCTCTCCTAGCCATTCAGTCGGTATGATATCATGACGAGACTTTAAGTCTGATAAAACGCTGTCTTTGGCAGAATTTAAGCGTGCGGAATCGACTGGTTGAGTGGCATTGTTAGGTGTTGAGAAGCTGGAAAACTGTTCGAGGGTTGTGGGATGAGTTGTCTTTTCAGTTTGAAGCTGGGTGGCTTGGTTCTCTAATATGGAGACTGGCGCTTGTTCTGTAGGCACTTCAGGTGGTAAAACCGGTGGTTTTAGATACTGCCAATAAATTACGATGCCAATCAATACCATGACGATGGGTATACCCCATAGCCATTTGGAAGAAGAGAGGGAGGGGGGTAAGGGTTGTTCGTTTCTGGATTCTGCAAATTGCCGCAAAATTTGTTGCGCTAATAGGTTGATATCTCCGACAATGCCTTCCGATTCTGTGTAAATTTTTTTGATCACATCGCTACTAAAGGGATGAATGTTCGTGTATTGAGTACCTTGTAATCGAAATTGGAGATAGTCGCGCACTTGGGTTTTAGAAAAGGGGGGGACATCCAGTGTATGAATTAAGGTATTATGTACTATTTCAAATTCTGGGGTTGCTAAAATGCTGGTGATTTGCGGTTCACAAAACAGTACGACTCGCATACGACTGAGTTGTTCACCTTGCATGGCTAATTCGACAATAAATTTTAAGGTTGCCAAAGGCAATTTATGGGCATCATCAACCAATAGCACGGGTAATTGCCCATTATAACGGGTGGCCGCAATATGATTACGCAGACTTTCTTGCAACACTTGAATGGGTTTACCCTCCTGACGAACATTAAAGGCGGCAAGTATTGTTGCTATCAAGGCTTCGGTTGATAAAGCTGGACTGCTGTTGAGGGTATATGTCCACCAATGTTCACAATGTTGTTCTGCGATTTTGGTTAATTGCTTCGATAGAGCGGTTTTACCACAGCCGGTTTCTGCCAACACAAACAAGAGTTGTTCACTGTTTTGTATCAAATGCTGAATCAGATTGATGCGTTGATTCAATTCTGGTGTCAAATAATACCGATGTTGCGTTGGGCTAAAAGGATCGTCAGTTCGTTTTTTTGATATTTCTAAATCATGCATAGTGTTTAATCTATAGTAAAAGTACAAGGGATTTATGAAGCATAGCGAAGTTACTTGAGCTTTGCACACCGAAGGTTCGTTTGGAAATTAAACTTCTTGCCGATATAAAAGATTGAAAGTCAATAGAAAAACGCATTAAAACAAGAATTTAACATTTTCACACTTTTTAAGTGTGTTTTGTATAACGGGTTTATATTTTTTGGCAGTTTGTTCGAGAATCTGTTGGCTTGGCAGACATTATAATTTCTTTCTCAAAAAAAGCTTTGATCATTTTGGATTTTAGTATATCTTGTTCATGATGACAATATCATGAACAATTGGAGAGAGACTTAGTATCTAAGCAAAAATAACCTTAACAAATTCCTAATAACCGAAATTCAAATTGAGTAAGTACTGAAGCACAAATAAACAGGTATTTTACCGCAAAGGGCAACCCTCTTTTGGTTGCTTCTATTAAAATACCTGAAAATTTATGGTTCAGTACTTATTTATTTGGAAAAAAATGTTCAACTTATTTTTTCTGAGACACTTAGCTTGACAAAAATTTTAACTTAAAATTTTCTCCCAAAAATCACTCAATTGACATGAAACTATAGCAAACACCGCATGACTTGATACTGAAATGATTGACTAACTCACTGAAAATAAACAACTAAATGCTTAAAAATAGTACAAAATCATGTCGTGTTTGCTATAAATGACTCACTTTCTCACCTAAAATGAGTGCGTTTTACAGCAAAAACTCGGTGGCTAAGGTTTAGTTTCAAAGAAACTCAACTTGATACCCTCAAACTCAAACCTGTATTTATTTATTGGGATTTTATTCAAACATGTTAAATCAATATCAAACAGATAGTGTTTGTCATCAGCGGGTACAACATCTAGCGGCTATTGCATTGGATGTTGTTGAGGCGCTCTTGACGGATACGGAAACGCCTATTAATGTTCGTCTTAACGCGGCTTTTAGGATTTTTGAATTATGCAATGCGGATATAAGCCGTGATATGGGGCAAGCCATTATTCAGGGTATTGAAAGGAATGCGCGTGACATTGAAAAGAATGCAGGTGGATTATCCGGCCTAGAAACCCTTTTAAAGAGCAACTTAGAAAAAGAACCCGCTTTTGACAAAATAGATGATTTTAATAAAATTTAAAGTATTGAGTTCGTTTTATTGAGACTCAATTTGGGATTTGGGAATTGGCTTTTTTGATTTTTTTGATTTTTTCAATTCGTATAAAATTAAAAAACTGGATTTATCAAAGGGTTGAATTGAATCAGGTTAACTCAATGAATTATAAAACAATTCTTATTGAAAGCTATTTTATCCGTTTTTGTTCATTTGTCATTGTTAATGACCGATTTTCCCAATTTTCCATTTTCCATCACCTGTTTCACCATCAATGGGCGCATTGCATGTAATAGATTTTGAAAAACAGGTTCATTCTTCTTTTCTTCTTCGGCAAGTAGGGTTTTTATATGTTCGCGCTGGGTAGGCACTGTAAAACAGGCAGGGCAACTGTCTTGAACCACTGGCAATTGTGCCGCTTCTGCAAAAGCGGCCGTTTGCCTCTCACGAACATACACCAAAGGGCGTATAACCCGCACATCAGCAGCATCATTGATATATTGTGCTTTCATCGTTCTTAAACTCCCATTATAAAGGGCCGACATCAAAAAACTTTCAGCTAAATCATCAAGATGCTGCGCTAATGCCAACACATTATAACCTTGTTCACGGGCAATGCGATACATAATACCGCGTTTCATCCTAGCGCAATAAGCACAAAATGAGTGACGCTGTAAATGTTTTTTGGCTTCCTCCATGATAGGTTGCTTGATATAATAATAATCAATTGATAATTGTTCGAGATAGTCTTTCAGTGGCGAAGGATCAAAGCTTGGAATTTGTGGATCAACTGTCAGGGCCCCTAGCTCAAAACGTATAGGCGCGTAGCGTTGCAAATGCGCTAAAATATGTAATAGAGATAAGGAATCTTTACCGCCTGAAAGCCCTAATAAAACCTTATCCCCATTCTCAATCATGGCATAATCAGTAAGAGCGCGTCCCACACGACGCAAAAGTAATTTAGGTGGTTTTTTGATTAAAGACATTTCAGTTATCAGTTATCAGTTATCAGTTATGATGTCCAACGTTAATAGCGAACAAACAATGGGCTTAAAATTGTATGTAGAGACGCGATGCCTCGCGTCTTGGCTTCGATGAGACGCTTCGCAATAGCGTCTCTACGATCGCGAAGCGTCGATGCTTGGGTGCGATGTAGAAACCTGTAGAGACGCGATGCTTCGCGTCTCAGCTTCGCGTCTCAGCTTCGCGTCTCAGCCTCGCGTCTATGCATAGCAAAGACGCGATGCTCTCTGCGTAGCAAATCTGCATAGCAAAGACGCGATGGTGCGATGTAGAAACCTGTAGAGACGCGATGCTTCGCGTCTCAGCTTCGCGTCTCAGCTTCGCGTCTCAGCTTCGCGTCGTAGCGAAGCGTCTCTGCATAGCAAAGACGCGATGGTGCGATGTAGAAACCTGTAGAGACGCGATGCTTCGCGTCTCAGCTTCGCGTCGTAGCGAAGCGTCTCAGCTTCGCGTCGTAGCGAAGCGTCTCTGCATAGCAAAGACGCGATGGTGCGATGTAGAAACCTGTAGAGACGCGATGCTTCGCGTCTCAGCTTCGCGTC
>Ga0164318_10000188_pt1 | contig 40156 bp, 32 predicted proteins | sample GuaBasSedimGuay9_FD_113734 | JGI IMG/M metagenome (GOLD analysis project Ga0164318, IMG submission 113734) | Subseafloor sediment microbial communities from Guaymas Basin, Gulf of California, Mexico - Guay9, Core 4571-4, 0-3 cm | ecosystem: Environmental > Aquatic > Marine > Hydrothermal vents... | reverse complement strand
TTCTAAAGGAAATTCTGTTCGGGCATACAATTTGGTTCTTTCCCGACTCCTTGAAGAATTCGGAGGTGAAAATCTGGAAGAGATTACCACGGAAAGGATTCTCTCTGACCTTCAGAGAGCCCAAGTGCGGGAGGGAACAGGAATTCATCTTCATCCCTCAGAGGCTTGCGGACAGGCTCAAGGACTATATCAGGGACAAAGGCATTCAACCCCAGCACCGTATTTTCCCGATATGTTATGAGGCTGCAAGGGAAATGGTGGCCAAAGCGGGTAGGGTGGTGGGCATTCATCTGAGACCCCATGACCTGAGGCGTCATGCAGCGACCTATGCCAGTCGTTCCGGCGTTCCTATAGAGATCATCTCGAAAATCATATTACGCCATTCGAATTTATCGACCACAGAAAGATATTTGGGCAAAATCAGCGATGTAGAGGCCATGAAATGGATCGATAATCTGTATGCCTAAATGAAAAGAATCAGGGTGAAGCGAATGGTGTTTTCACCCTGATTAACCCTGAGATATCCATTCAGCACCTCAGGATATCATTGATCCGGAAAACCGGTGATATGTCTGTAATATGGCAGCTTTTTGTCCTTTAAATTTCAGATGCTTTCTCTAAAGGGTCTTTCCTCACCTGACTATGAATATCCGCGCAACAATCTGGATCTTCTAAAGGAAAAGAGAAAAGAAGTGAAAGTTGAAACGGGGTGAGATGGAATCCATAAGAACGATTGAAAATCAAGGAGAAGAATAACATGGAAGAAAAAGCTTTGTCCATAGCACACTGGAAGACGGTGAAGACCTTCACCTGACCGACCAGTGGAAACGAAAATACCATTTCAAAATGGCATCATTTCCTGTCCCGATCGGCATGGCGTTCGAGGCCATTGAAGTTAGAAAAGACAGCGCCCCAGCCCATTTCATCTCCACCGTGCCCGCCTGAAACGTCCTTATCAAATCAAAGAACAAGCCAAACATGAAATTTCTGTTGCAAGAACGGACGTTTCATGATTAGAGTGAGACTAGCCCAACTTCCGCGGTTATAAGGATACTAGAGATATCATGGGCTTTCACAGCGGCTGAGAAAATTGAGTCAAAGTCTCTTAAATTTAGGAAATGGAATGGCAGACAGAATAGTTCATACGGCTGACGTGCTCATGAAAAGGGAGGACAGCGTCCTGATTATTGTTGATGTCCAGGAAAAGCTGGTTCCCGTCATTGCCGGTGCGGAAGAGACCATTCAAAACATCGTCAAGCTTATCAAATTTGCGAAGATTGTCCATATTCCAATTGTGGTGACGGAGCAGCAAAATCTCGGCAGGACTGTGGAGCAGGTACGGTCAGGCATTGGTGACATTGAACCGATTACCAAAATAACGTTCAGTTGCTTTGCTTCAGACGAATTCCAAAACTATCTGAACTGTCTCGGGAGAAAGACTCTTGTTCTCACCGGCATTGAATCCCACATCTGCGTCGCCCAGACAGCCCTCGAAGCTCCTCGTGATTACAAAATACAGGTAGTCAGCGACGCGGTTGCCTCTCGGGACCCCCGGAACCGGGATATTGCCCTCCAGAGGATGTTGAACACCGGAATCACCGTGACATCGACGGAAATGCTCATCTATGAACTCCTTGCGAAAGCCGGCACAGACGAATTCAGAGCAACACTTCCTCTGGTAAGGTAGGAAATACGGACGTGATTTTCTTTTTGAAAACAACGCGCACCGCCTTTTCGGCCAGCAGATATGAACGGTCATTGTTGTCCAATTTCAGGTCAAGATTTGTATTGAATTTACGGGAGGCATTGGCTGCTATTTATTTGATAAATGGATGTATTTTGAATATTGCCGGCTTGAATGATTCTGGCTGTGCTGATAGGGACTTTATGGAATAGGAGGAGAAAGAGATATGGAACCAAACGAATATATTGAACTCGAAGAGAAGTACGGTGCACACAACTACAAACCTTTGGATGTGGTATTGAACCGCGGACAGGGGATCTGGGTCTGGGACGTGCAGGGGAACAAATACATGGATTGCCTTTCTGCTTACTCTGCCGTGAACCAGGGCCACTGCCACCCGAAGATCATAGAAGCCATGACGGAACAGGCAAAGCAGCTTACGCTTACCTCCCGTGCCTTCAGGAACGACCAGCTGGGGCTCTTTTACAAGGAATTGTGCGAGATTACCCATTCCCACAAGGTGCTGCCCATGAACAGCGGTGCGGAATCAGTTGAAACCGTGATAAAGGCGGTGCGAAAATGGGGTTACAAGGTGAAAGGGGTACCGGAAGAACAAGCGGAAATCATTGTGTGTCAAAACAACTTCCACGGGCGTACCATTACCATTGTGGGTTTCAGCACTGATCCTACCGCCCGGGAGGGATTCGGCCCGTTCACGCCGGGGTTCAAGGTGGTCCCCTTTGGTAACGCCACGGCATTTGAGGAGGCCATAACGCCAAATACTGTAGGGTTCCTGGTGGAACCAATCCAGGGGGAAGGCGGGGTGATCATCCCTCCTGACGGTTATTTGCGCAGGGTCAAGGAACTGTGTGAGCAGAACAAGGTGGTATTGATTCTGGACGAGATCCAGACGGGCCTGGGCAGGACCGGGAAGCTTCTGGCGGAAGAGCATGAGGGAATTGAGGCGGATCTGACTCTCATCGGAAAGGCCCTTTCAGGAGGGTTTTACCCGGTCTCTGCGGTCCTGTCCAATACGGAAGTCCTGGGCGTCTTGCGGCCGGGAGAACACGGCAGCACATTCGGAGGGAACCCCCTGGCCTGCGCTGTGGCAAGGACGGCGCTCAAGGTTTTGATGGAAGAGAAGATGATCGAGAACGCGGCCGTGATGGGAGAGTATTTTCTGAATGAATTGAAAAAGATCGAGAGTTCAAAGATCAAGGAGGTTCGGGGGAAGGGCCTTCTCATCGGGGTAGAGCTCTTTCCTGATGCCGGCGGAGCCCGGCAGTACTGTGAAAAACTCATGACAAAAGGGCTTCTGTGTAAAGAGACCCATGATCATATCATCCGATTCGCGCCGCCGCTCGTGATCAAAAGACAGGACATTGATTGGGCCCTTGAAAGGATAGCGCCGGTTTTGTCTGCATAATACAGGGGGGAAGCGTTTTACACATTGATGCAAGATTTTGTCTTGAAAACTCTTTCCCGTTCAACTATAGTCATTTTGGGTATGACATTGACTTCTTATTGCATTTCAATCTTTTTTCTTTTCTCATGTCTCAATCGGTGCCGGATGAATAAACTTTGATGAAAACCAGAGGAGATGACGGATTTTTCCTGAAAACAGGCAGGGAAAGGCCTTATCTCTCTGTTTTTTAACCCAATGAGAGGGTGTTTTGCTGGAAGGAATAATCTGACTTACGGGAACGACTGCAAAGGAGGTGATGAAGAAGACAGAGAAGAGGGTGGGCCACATGATATGGCCCTGAACATGCCAACAATATCTTAATAAAGGAGGTTCGTGAACAGTGAAAAAGACACTTTTCTTGCTTCTTACCCTGGTACTTGCAGTGACCTTTTGCGTGGGGACTGCAATGGCATTGACGGCAGAAGATATAGCCAAAACATCCACCCTAGAGGAAATCCAAAAGAGAGGCCAGCTCCTGGTGGGGCTAGAAGCAGGCTATCAGCCTTTTGAAATGCAGGATGAAAAAGGAAACATTGTCGGCTTTGACGTGGACATGGCCTATGAACTGGGGAAGGCCATTTTCGGCAAAGGTGGCGAAAAAAAGGTCAAGCTGGTCAACACGGCTTGGGAAGGGATTATCCCCTCCCTGATGACCCATAAGTTCGATATTATCATGTCGGGCATGACCGCGCTCCAGAGCAGGAATCTGAAGGTCAATTTCTGCGATCCTTATTACTACATAGGTCAATGTCTTTTGGTGAACAAGAAGAACAGAGGGAAAATAAAAAGCTATAAGGACCTCAACAAGAAAGGGATGATTGTCACGAGTAAACTGGGCGTTACCGGCCAGTTCACCGCTGAAGAGCTGATGCCGAAGGCTACTCACCGGTTTTTTAAGACCGAGACAGACGGCGCAATGCAGGTAGCAAACGGTCTTGCGGATGGCTTTGTATATGATGAGCCCCAGGTCCGGGTGTTCGCGGCAAAGTACAAGAAGACCACGTTCGGGATATTTAAACCTCTCACCTACGAGCCTCTGGCATGGGCCATCCGGAAAGGAGACCCTGACTTCCTCAACTTCCTCAACAACTTCCTGCGCCAGGTCCGTGGTGATGGACGCTGGGACAAGATGAAGCAGAAGTGGTTTGTGGACTATGTAGAGAAAATGGCAAAGAAACAGTAATGATACCAGGGGGGGGGCGCTGATCGCCCCCCTTCTTTTATCAGAGGAGGCTCATTTTGGTCTTTGGCAAACGATCCATAATAACCCTGGCCGTCCTTGCCGTGATTATTGGCTGGGTCTATTATTTCCTTACGGCCAGGGGCATTACGTACATCTGGCACTGGGAACAGATCCCTCAACTGCTGTTCTACCATGGGACAAAAACTGCGGCTGAAACAACGCCAAGTTGGCATCTGGGGGTGCTGATGATCGGTTTCGTGCTGACGGTGAAGATATCCATTGTGGCTATCATCTTTGCCGTCATCCTGGGAACGATCGTGGGTATCTGCAGGCTTTCCAGTGAACCCATTACCCGTGCAATTTCCATCGCCTTTGTTGAACTTATCCGAAATACCCCGCTCCTGGTACAGATCTATATCATCTACTTTTTTGCCGGGTCCATGCTGAGGCTCTCGGCATTTGCTGCCGGGACCGCGGCCCTGGCAATCTTCGAAGGGGCCTACGTGGGTGAAATCGTCCGCGCAGGAATCCAGTCCATCCACAAGGGACAGATGGAGGCGGCACGGTCCCTGGGCATGTCATACGCCAAAGCCATGCGCTACATTATCCTCCCCCAGGCCTTCAAACGTATTATTCCGCCCCTGGCCGGGCAGTTCATTTCCCTGGTGAAGGATTCGTCCCTGGTTTCCGTTATCGCCCTGGCCGACCTCATGTTCCAGGGGCAGCAGGCCGTTGCCAGGACATACAGTGCCTTCGAAATCTATTTTACTGTGGCTGCTCTTTATCTGGTGATGACTTCCATCCTTTCCATGGCCACTCAATACATTGAAAGGAGGCTTGCAGTCAGTGATTAGGGTAAATCATCTTTATAAGACCTTCAAGACTCCCAATCGCAGGGAAGTCAAGGCGCTGGTGGATTTTTCGACCCACATCAAGAAGGGCGAAGTAGTGGTCATCATCGGCCCAAGCGGATCAGGGAAAAGCACTTTTCTCAGGTGCCTCAACCGCCTTGAAGAAGTGGACAGCGGCGAAATCATCATAGACGGCCAGAACATCCTGGAGAAAAAAGCGGACATAAATAAGGTCAGGGAAGAGCTTGGGATGGTATTTCAGCATTTCAACCTCTTTCCTCACAAGACCGTCCTTGAAAACGTCACCCTGGCGCAGTTGATCGTGCGCAAAAGGGACAAGGAAAAGGCCACAAAGATTGCACGGGATCTGCTCGAGAAAGTTGGAATCGCGGATAAAGAGAGTGCCTACCCTTCACAGCTCTCAGGAGGGCAGCAGCAACGGGTGGCAATTGCCCGCGCCCTGGCCATGCAGCCCAAGATCATGATGTTTGATGAGGCTACGTCTGCACTGGATCCCGAGATGATTGGTGAGGTCCTGGACGTCATGAAGACACTGGCACGGGAAGGGATGACCATGCTTGCCGTTACCCATGAAATGGGTTTTGCGCGGGAAGTTTCAGACCGGGTGATTTTCATGGACGGTGGCCAGATCGTGGAAGAAGGGACCGCCGAGCACTTCTTCCAGAACCCGGAACACGAACGGACAAAGCTGTTCCTGAGCCAGATCCTTTAAGGTTGCTTAGCCTGCAGGCTGGGATTTTATAAACAAGTCTGCGCTCAAAACGGGCAGAAGATTACTGTTGTGATTGTAATGGCCAAATGAACGAGAAGTTTGCACCTCGGTATGTCGTTCCATTGCCCGTGGCTGGAGCAAGCAGGTTCACGGTTTTTATGGTTTGGCCCTTCCCGGTTTCAGATGTTCTGCCAGGCGGTGCACATCCTCCAGGATCAGGTAGCCGCAGGGGATCAGGATGAGCGTAATACCGGTGGCAAAGAGGATGCCGAAACCCAGGCTGATGGCCATGGGAATGAGAAACCGAGCCTGGAGACTCTTTTCCAGCAGCATGGGAGTCAGCCCCGCGAATGTGGTAAGAGAGGTGAGGATAACGGCCCTGAAGCGGAGCCCCCCGGCAGTTACGATGGCCTCATGAGACGCAGCTCCCTCGTTTCGCAGGCGATTGGTCGCATCAATGAGTACGAGGGAATCATTAACCACCACGCCGGCCAATCCCACCATGCCGAACAGACTGATAAAACACAGGTTGAAGCCCATCAGGAGATGTCCTGCCACGGCGCCCACCAGGCCGAAAGGGATGGCAAGCATGACAATAAAGGGCTGGGTAAAGGATTTGAACGGGATGGCAAGCAACGTGTAAATACAGAAAAGGGCGATAATAAAACCGTCAATAATGTCCGCCATGGATTCCTTTTGATTCTTGCCCGCGCCTTCCATGGTGTACCGGAGGCCGGGATATTCCTGCTGCAGCCGGGGCAGAAAATGGCGCTCGAGGTCCTTTCTGATCTCATTGGCGTTTGCCACATTTTCATCAACATCGGCCGTTACTTTGATAACGCGGCGGCGCTGGGCCCGCTGGATAGAGGCATACCCCCTGGCCATCCGGACCAGGGCCACTTCCCCGAACGGTATTCTGGCACCGTCAGGGGCCTGAATGCGCATATCTTCCACGGAACCGATTGCTTTCCTTTCTGATTCGGGATAACGCACCATGACCTTGACTTCATCCCTGTCCCGCTGAAGGCGCAGGGCCTCGGCACCGTACAGGGCGCTCCTGACCTGACGGGCGAGATCATTGAGGGTGAGACCGAGGCTTCGCGCGGCGGGTTTGAGTTTGATCTGCATCTCTGTTTTCCCCGGCACATAACTGTCATTGATATCAAAAACGCCCGGATACTGTTTCAGCTCCGCCTTCAGATCGTTTGCGGCTGCGATGAGCTGGGAATGTTTATCCAGTGAAAGATGGACTTCAACCGGGGTTCCTGCGCTGAACAGTTCACTCTGAAAGGTGATGGATTCGGCATCTGGGATGGTTCCGACCTTTTTCCTCCACACGTTGGCAAGTCTGGTTGCGCCTACATCCCTTTTTTCTCCTTCAAGGAGCTGTACAAAGACCTGAGCGAGATGCCCCCCAACCTGCGCACGTCCGCCCTGGGGACCGTGGCCAGCTATCTGCATCCCCACCAGAGATACGCTGTACTGAAAAAGAGGAGGAGCGCCTTCCGGGCGATCCTTGTCAAGCGCTTCCAGGGAATCCTTGGCAGCCTGCTCAATTCGGGAGACCATCTGCACCGTGCGTTCAACAGGCGTGCCCACCGGCATGGTGAGAGAGCAGGTGAGAACATCGCTTTCCACGCGCGGAAAAAAGGTAAATTTGAGCCATCCTCCCATCCAGACACCGGCGGTCAGAAGAAGCATGGCAATCCCCACGGCTACGACGGTATATCGCCAGCGCAGGCAGAGACCAAGGAGTCTCTTGTACGGACCGTTTACAAAGCGCCTGAGCCACCGTGACATTCGTTTTTCCCCGTTCTGTCCGCCCTTGCTCCGCGAGAGATGGCAGGGGAGGATCAGGAGGGATTCGGCAAGTGAGGCCAGCAGGACGAGGATGACCACGATGGGAAGGTTCCGCATGATTTTTCCCATGGTGCCGGTGCCCATGAGTAACGGCCAGAAGGCCACCACTGTGGTGAGCACGGAAAAAATCACGGGCCTTCCCACTTCAACGGCCCCCTCCACTGCCGCGGGCAAAGATCCCACGCCATTTTCCCGCTTGCGGAAGATGTTTTCACCGATAACAATAGCATCATCGACCACGATTCCGAGGACCATGATGAAGGCAAAGAGCGAGACCATGTTGATTGATACATTGAAATAGGGCAGGGCCCACAGGGCGGCCAGAAAGGAGATCGGGATTCCAAGGGTGACCCAGAACGCGAGGCGGACGTCCATAAAGATACCCAGGAGGATGGCGACCAGCAGGAGCCCCCAGGCCATGTTCTTGAGCAGGAGGCGGATCCTGCTCTTCAGGATCTTGGACATGTCCTGGTAAAAGGCGATACTCACACCAGCCGGGAGGCTGGGTCTAATTGTCGCAATGTACTGTTTTACCGCTGATGCCACTTCGAGGGCGTTCTGATTGCCCACCCGGAAAACCTGGATCACGGCTGCGGGTTTTCCCTGGAACCGGGTGAAAAGGTCAACGTCCTCGTATCCGTCCCGCAAGGTGGCGATATCCCCTAAGGTAACTTTGCCTCCTTCCGGGCTGGTGATGATCGCGATATCCCGGTATTCGCTGGCATGATAGCGCCGGCCCTTGGTCCGGACAAGGATCTCTCCACTGACGGATTTGATGTTTCCTGCAGGAAGGTCCATGCTGGCTTTCCTGACAAGCTCCGCCACTCTTCCAAGGGTGAGGTTGTAGCGGCGAAGGGTTTTTTCCGGAATTTCAATGTGTATTTCACCGGTGCGGACCCCAAAAATCTCGGCATAGGTGATATTCGGGAGATTGGTGATATCGTCCTTCATCTTTTCCGTCAATTGCTTTATTGTCCGTTCGGGTACATCTCCGAAGACGGCAACGCTGATCACTTCTGTTATCCTGGTTATCTCCCTGATGACCGGTTTTTCCGCTTCTTCTGGGAAGGTAGTAATCCTGTCTACCTCGGATTTCACCTCGTCCAGGAGTTTCTTAAGATCCCAGCCCTCTATCACTTCAATGGTTATGCTGGCGAAGCCTTCTCTGGCAATCGAATCAATCCGTTTAATGCCGGTAAGACCTGCGACCCTTTCTTCCACCCTCCTGATAACGGCTTCTTCCACCTCTTCGGGGGAGGCCCCGGGATATTCAACGGTGACGGAAATTTTATCTGTGGCCGTCTCGGGGAAGACCTCTGTTTTTATGGTGAAGGCGGTAACAGTCCCGGCCAGCAGGAGAAACATCATGAGCAGATTGGCAGCCACATGGTTGTTGGTAAACCAGTTAATAATGCTTTTCATGACAGATCATGCTCCTCCGCGTCCACCGTCCGAACAGTCATGCCGTCGGTAACGGATTCCAGGGGACTGATGACAATGCGGTCTCCGGTCTTGAGTCCCTTGCGCACTAATGCCCGGGTCCCCTGAAACCGGGCCACGTTAACCTTCCGAAAACGCAGATGACCATCCCTGTCCATGACCCAGACCATGTTGTCCTGGTGAATGGATGCCCTCGGGATGAGAACAGATTCAGGGAGAAGCTTTCCTTTTATGCGTACGGTTACGAAAAGGCCGACAGCCAGGGGAGGCCTTTTGATGTAAGGTTTTTCCACCCTGATGACAACCGGAATCATCCTTGTTTTCGGGTCTATCTGGCCTTCAGCACGTACGACTCTTCCTTCAAAGGAAACAGTCCTCCCGGTTATTTGAGCAACAACTTCCACCGAGGCGCCTGGGCCTTGACCAGGACTGACCCCCGGGATATGGAACCAGAAGGTATCCGGGTCTTCGAGCGGGACAACAACCTCTGCTGCTTCGGTGGAGTAAAGGGTGGCGAGGACCTGCCCCGGTGATACAAACTGGCCTGCTCCGACATTTTCCTGGATGACCCGTCCGTCAAAAGGGGCGTTGAGTGTTGTTCGCTCGAGGTTCAACCGGGCCTTTTTGAGATCGGCCCTGTAGGCTTCCAGCATGGCCCGGGCTGCGGCGAGCTGCGGTTCCTTTGCCACCAGCGGGGGCGGGTCCAGGTTTTTCTTTGAGCCGGCCGGATGATTGATGCGCCATTCCTCTTTTGCGGCAGCCGATTCTTCCCGGGCAATCTGGAGCCGGCTCTCTCCGTCTTTTACCTTGGCCTCCGCAAGCGCCAGTGCAAGCTGGTAATCAACCGGGTCGATACGCAGGAGAATATCCCCCTTGGAAAATTGTCCGCCATTTACAAGGGCGGGAGAAACGAAAATGACTTTTCCTCCCACCTGGGGGATCAGCCTGATCTCATCCAGGGGACGAACCGTTCCCTCTCCTTCAACGATTACACGGTGCGATTTTGTTTGGATTTTCATGACCCGCACGGTCGGAACAAGGGCGGGTGGTTTTCTCCGTTTTACTTCCTGCCTGCTGGCAGTGATTTTCTGCATACCGAACACCCCGAGTGCCAGGACCGCAAGGGTGACAATGATCTGTAATAATCGTTTCTTCCATTTACCCATTTCTATCCCAACCTCCTCCCAGGGCCCGGTAGAGGGTAACCCGGTTCGTGAGTAAAGCCAGATCAACGAGTATCAGGCTGTCTTCCGCCTGAAATCTGGCCTGCTGTGCATCAAGGACAGTGATGTAGTTCACCAGCCCGCGTCTATATCGCCCCTCGGCAACAACTTGGGTCGCCCGCGCTTCCTCGAGGAGCACGAGGACCCGTTTCCTGCGCTCAAGCTGTTCCCGGCGAGTCAGGAGTCCGTTTTCCACTTCTGAAAAGGCATTCAAGAGGGTCTTGGCATAGGCCGCAAGTCCCTGTCGATACCTGGCCTGCGCGACCTTTTCCAGGGCCTTGAGTTTTCCCGCATCGAACAGGGGCTGAAACAGCCCGGCGGCCATGTTCCAAAGGCTGCTTTCTGGAAGCAGGAGATGTGCCAGTTCATCGCTGGCATATCCAAAGCTTGCCGTCAGGGTGATATGGGGAAAACGGTTGGCTCGAGCCTGGCCCACCTGGGCATTGAGGGCTCGAAGTCTGGCCTCGGCTGCCATGATATCCGGTCTGCGAAGCAGGAGTTCAGAGGGAAGCCCCGGCGGAACAGGAGGAAGTTCTTTGAAATAATCGGATTGATGTGTTCTGGGCGGCCGGGTTCTTGGATAATGACCAAGTAAAACGGCCATTTTCTGCTGAGCGGTTCCGAGTTCCTGCAGGAGCACGGGCAGGGATGATTCGGCTTGGGCGAGGATCCTTCGTGCCTGTCTCACGTCAAGGATGGAGGTCAGACCATGTTCATATCTGAACTGGGCCAGTCTCAGGCTCTTGCGATAGCTCTCAATGCTTTCCCGGAGGACCTGGATACGCCGCTCTATGGCCTCACTATTCAAGTAAAGGGTAACGGTTTCAGCCACAACGGCCTGTGCGATGGCGCGGCGGTTTTCCTGGGCCTCCAGAAGAGATGCCCTGGCGCTTTCTTCAGCTCTTGCAAGGCGGCCCCACAGGTCCAGCTCGTACGAAAGGGGCAGGGAGAGACTGAATGCATCGGTGGTCTCCCTTTTTTGCTGATTCTGGATCTGAATTGTTGTTCCCTGGAAGACCGGCACCGGGATATGAACGGTCTGACGCTGGCGTTGGGCTGTGGCCTGGAGATTCAGGGAGGGAAAGCGATCAGCTTTTGTCTGGAGAAACTGGGAGCGTACTTCCATGACCCTGGCAGCTGCCTGCCTGATATCCCAATTGTTCTTGAGGGCCTGGTCCACGAGGGAATTAAGCTCAGGGTTTCCGTATGTCCGCCACCATGGTTCCTGCAAGAGGGCATGATTGCCGCCGGTTGTATCATGCTGAAATGCAGCAGGAATTTGCACCCCCGGGGATGGTCGTTTGAAGTCAGGACCCATTTTCATGCATCCGGCCGAGAACAGGAGCGCAAGGGACAAGATGAATGCAATTGAAACCTGTTGCTTCATTTTTTTTCTCCCTTGACTGCTTCAAGACCATGCAGGGAAAATTTGACGATATGATCGGAGAGTCGCGCCTTGAAGACTCGGTCATATTCCCGGCCGGTAATCCTGGTGACGGCGGCCCGTGCGAAACTGAAGTAGAGGATTTGCGAGAACATGCTGAGAAGGAATAGGCGCAAGGTCCCCTCTTCTACATCCACCGGTAAAGCCTGTTGGAAAAGCGCAGAAATTTCTTTGAAAAAAGGCTGCATGACCTCCCTGGCAATCAGCTCCAGGGCCTCGGACGGCTCCGCCTGTTCCCTGGCCATTAGCTGATGATGGAGGTGGCGTTCTTCTTCACTCAATGGTCCCTGGATAAATGCCTCGGTAAGGAGTCGAACGATGGTATCGAGTGAAGGGGATGATTCTCTGTCCAGGGATTCCCGAAATGCTTTCTGCACTCTTTTTGCCCGTGGGATCCAGCGGGAGCGGAATACCTCCAGGTAGAGGTTTCTTTTTTGTCCGAAGTGGTAGTTTACGGCTGCCAGGTTGCAGTGGGCCGCCTGAATGATCTCACGGATACTGACTGCCCGGTACCCCTTGCGGGCAAAAAGGATTTCCGCTTCGTCGAGTATCCGATCACGGGTATGTTCTGCCTTGTGGTTCACATTCATAAAATGCCTCCGGTTGTATTGCAAACGTTCGTATCAAACGAACGTTCGAATGTCAAGAAAAAAGAAAAGCGAAGGTGAGAGCGAAGAGAGGAAAAGGGTGGATTTTGGCGGAGCAATACGGTAGGTATTGCCTATGAAGCTAGCCTTTGCATTCCTGCTCATTGTTTTTCTGGCATTCAGCGGGTATCATTTGACTTTTCGCCGTTTCAGGATGCCGTTTTATGCCCGCCCCTTCTCTATCACCGGTTCCGAATTCCTTTTCCTGGGGCTCCTCCTGGGGCCGTGGTTTCTTAATATCCTGGACAGGGAGGCACAAAAAGAGCTTTTTTTCCTCCACGCATTTCTGCTTGGGTGGATCGGCCTCATTTTCGGCTTTCAATTCGAATTGGCAAAGCTTCGGCGATTCCCTCGGGGCTATGTTTTCGCCGCCATCACTGAGGGGACTTTGTCATTTGTCCTGATTTTCGGGGTAATACAATTGACGGCGTGCCTTTTTCCCGGAGCAGGCAATGTTGTTCATATGGGCGATGCCCTGGTGCTGGGGGCTGTTGGGGCATGTACGGCCCAAACCGGGATTGCCCTGGTAGCTTCTGGACATGGACCCAAATTTGGGAAACTGGTGCTGTTGCTGAGATGTATTTCCAGTATCGGACCGTTGGTTCCCCTTGTTAGCTTCGGATTGTTCTTTTCTTTTGGGAAGGTGTCGGCTGCGAATCTCTGGTGGTTGAGCGAGGTTGGAAACGGGTTTATTATTCTGCTCGGTTCATGTCTGGGTCTTGTGCTCCTTCTTGCCTTTTTTCTCAAGGAACCGAGACAGGAAAGTGAATTGATCCTTCTCCTTCTGTCAACGGTGACCCTGGGAAGCGGCCTGTCTTCGGTACTCGGCATGAGCCCGCTCTTCTTCACATTTCTCCTAGGCCTTTTTCTTGTGAACATGTCCCGGGAAAAAGAGCGTCTCTACCAGATATTGATTACCGTTGAAAAGCCTGCCTACGTTCTCCTCCTCGTTTTGCTGGGGGCCAACTGGCGGTTGTATTCGATCTGGGTCCCGGTGCTTGCGGTGGCCTATTGCGTGTACCGGGGAATTGTAAAGGTAGGAGCAGGTGCCATAGCAACCCGTATAGCTGGAACTGCAGGAGAACGGTTGCCCGGCCTTTCCGGGTTGGGCCTTCTCCACCAGGGGGGACTTTCATTGGCCATGCTCCTGGATTTTCAGCGGGGTTTTTCATCCAGTGGAACGTCCTGGGTCGTGAGCCTGGTCTTGATCGGGGTCTTGCTCAACGACATCATGGGGCTGTTTTTGACTGAACGGCTTTTGAGGAACGCAACACCGTGAATTGGCATGAAAAAACGCAAAAGAGATGGATGGAACCGGTTTTCCTCCTTACCATCCTTGTTCTGCTGGCCCTGTGGATTAGGACCACGCGGATAGAGACTGAATGGCAACAGGGTGGCCTCAGTACCTTTTTCCTGGGGTTCTTGCTGCTGCTGGCCTACGGAACAGCAACAATGCTCCGCAGGGCTAGAATTCCACTGATAAGCGGGTATATTTTTGCTGGGATGATTGTCGGACCTCATGTAACCGGTCTGCTTACGAACGAGACGGTTTTGAAGCTGCGCGTGGTAGATGATCTTGCCCTCAGTTTTATCGCTTTGACTGCCGGCGCATCTCTGCACGTGGATTTCTTGCGAAACCGTCTGAAGGCCATAGCATTGAACATCTCATTTCTCACCATCTTTGTCTTCGGCCTTGTTTTTGGTTTCGTCCTGGTGGGGGCATCGTTTTTTCAGGTTACCCGAACCATGTCCGGTGCCCAGGTTACGGCTCTCGCGTCGCTCCTTGGTGTTATCGCGGTGGCCCGATCTCCTTCGTCAGCGATTGCTGTCATCAGTGAAAGCCGTGCTTCGGGCGTGTTTACAGAGACAGTCTTAGGGATCACGGTTGCCATGGATGTCCTCATCATAATGCTTTTTACTATGGTGCTGGCATTGATCAATGTATTGCTGGTGTCCGGCTCCGGCATTCATGCGTATGCCGTCAGTGCAGTCTCGGGTGAAATGATTGTTTCCCTTGCAGTCGGCTTCCTTTTCGGAAAAGGTATCGCATTTTATATCAAGAAAGTGGGGCATGACCTTCCCCTTTTTCTCCTCCTCATTGCCTTCGGGATTGTCAAAGGGTCTTTGTGGCTGGATCAGGTCATACAAACACAGTTTGCCATCTCTCTTCACCTGGAGCCATTGCTGGTATGCATGAGCGCGGGATTCACTGTCCGCAATTTCGATCAAGAGGGTCTTCGATTTCTCGAAAGCCTGGAGCGCATCTCGTTGCCCATCTTTGTCCTTTTCTTTTCACTGGCAGGCGCCTCGTTAGATCTGGAGGCCCTCAAGATGACCTGGCCCATTGCCTCTTCCATTGCCATTGCCAGGTGCGCAGGAATCTTCCTGGCCACCTGGCTTGCCGGAACAATTATGAGAGATCCGCCATACCAGAACCGGATGGCGTGGATGGCCTATCTCACGCAGGCAGGCGTAGCCATCGGCCTGGCCCAGCTTGCTGAACGTCAGTTCCAGGGAATTGGAACGTACCTTAATACCATCGTGCTGGCGGTGATTACCCTGAACCAGCTCATAGGACCCGTAACCTTCAAGGCGGTCCTGGAACTCGTTGGAGAGGCAAAGGCGGGAAAAGAGGCGCCGTAAGCGGGAAATATCAGGGGAAAGGCTTTTCTCTTATGGGCCCGATCGGCCCAGCCGGCCGTAATGGAGCAGGGGAACCACGAAGTAGGTCCCCTGGCGGGGTTTTTCCGTTTTTTCACAGAGGACTTCGAGGAAACGAACAGCCTGATCAAGGACCTCTTGCTTTTCGACGGCGGTGAATACGGTCCTGTTATGCGGCATGCCCCCGGTGGTAAGGCTCCGGAAGCCTGCAAAGATGGGAATATGGGTGCTGATCAGTTGCACAAGATCGGTTGTTTCAACCACCGTGGCTTCGGTAATGCCGATGTCAAGCCATCCTGTCATGAGTTCGTCAAGGATTTCCTCGTTATTGATCACAGCGATGAGCAGGTACACGTATCAGCCTCTTTTACAGATGTTTCGGAAATGAGGAGAAGGCGTCAATGGAAGGAAATGGTTTCTTCCAGTTGCTTGATCGAATCGAACAGGGCCTTGGGATCTTTGGCGTCCTGCACTGTCTTGAAAAATCCCGGGTACTGGCAGAGTCTGGCAAGACTCGCAAGCATCTGCAGGTGGAGGTCAGGTTTGCCTTCCGGCACCACTAGGGCGACTATTACTTTTACGGGAACCGCATCGAGACTCTCAAAATCCACCGGTTCTGAACATCTTACCAGGAGTACGGCGGCGTCATGCGTATCATTGCTCATGGCGTGGGGGAGCCCGATGCCCCTGCCGATTCCCGTGCTCATGGTATCTTCTCGTGCCTTCAACCCGTCGTACAGGCTGTCTGCGTCTTTTACAATTCCGCGGCTGGCAAATGCCTCTGCAACGAACTGGAGTACGGCATCCTTGTCGGGGAGCGGCACATCAAGGAAGATACGCTTCGTATGCAGGCAATTCCAGATCTTCATATATACAGAATATCAGTATTTGGCCCTGGAGTCAAAAAATATTGTGAGCCTGCATCACCAGTCATAGAGGACCTCCCAGTGGTCATGAAAAGAAGGGTCCTGCTGGCTGTAGCGGTAAACAAGGGTTTTCCCTTTTCCCTTGCCAGCCCCCGGATTTTCCTTCCAGTAACGCAGATGAATGGCGGGGCGGAGATCCTTGTTCTCTCCGGGAGCGCCTCCTTCCCCAATGGTTTCTATCCAGATCTCCTTTTCTTCAATGATTTTCCAGATTGTCCCGAAATCCTTGCTCCTCACCCGTTCACCCACATGGGGAAGATTCAGCCGGTCTCTAAGCTCCTTGAAACGATAGGCGGAACGCTCCCCATGGTCCAGGATGCGTTCGCCGAAAATCATAATGCCAATTGCCCCCAGGGGGGCCGTAAGGAGGATGGAAAGGACCGCCACCGCCAGGATGACATCGCCCGAGGCGACGCCTGCTGCCAGGGGGACAGCGCCGATGGCAGCCTGGACTGTTGCTTTCGGGATGTATGCCACCACGCAGAAAAGTTTTTCTTTCCAGTCAAGGCCCGCCCCGAAGAGGGCAATATATGTTCCGACACTCCGAAAGACCAGTCCCACAAGGATCACGATGGTACCGGCCAGCCCTGCTTTCCAGACCACGTGAATATTCACTTGGGCAGCCACCAGGACAAAAAGGAGCAGTTCCGCGAAGACCCACAGCTTTTTCAGTTTCTGGGAGACAAGGTGGGCAATTGCCTCTGACTTTTCCAGGATGATAAACCCTATGGCCATGACTCCCAGAAGGCTTGCTACCGGCACCCATGGCTCCAGGATCTTTTCCAGCCAGGTAAGGATGATGGCGGTTCCCAGAACCACCAGTGTCCTCCGCGGGGGATGCCAGTCATACCGGGTAAAAAGCCAATAGAGAAAATATCCCGGGATGAGCCCCATCAAGATCCCGAGCCCGATAGAAACAGGTATCTCTCCCAGCTTGGCCCAGAGGTTGACGGCACCGCCACCGTACATCCCCATGAAAATGGTAAACAGGACAATGACGAACACGTCATCAACAGATGATGCCGCAAGGATGAGAGTGGGGATCCCTTTCCTGGCACCCCGGCCCCTGTCTATGAAATCAATCATCAGCGGCACGACCACTGCCGGGGAGACGGCGGAGAGGATGGCCCCGAGAATGGCCGCCTCGAGAATGGAAATATGGAGCAGTTTGGGAGCGAGCAGGATGATTCCTGCAATCTCGAAGAGTGCCGGCACACAGCTCATGGTAATGGCGGCCCGCCCGATCCGGTTCAGGGTGTCACGTCTGAGTTCAAAGCCCGCCCTGAGCAGGATGACAATGAGGGCTATTTTCCTGAAATCACCTGACACCTTCATCATGTCCGGGGAAATGAGGTTAAGAACATAGGGACCGCAGAGAATGCCCACAAAAAGCATCCCCACAAGACCGGGCAGTTTTACCCTCCGGAAAAGATAGTCGGCACACAATCCAAGAACAATAATGAGCGCGATACTGATCGCCATGTCTTCTCTCCTTTATATGAATCTTCTTCCATTCGGCCCAGTGAGCAGGCCAAAAAAAACCGCACCGGTTGCAACCGGTGCGGCCCTTTAAAAACAGCAGGATTCCCCTGGGTCAAGACAACAAGAATACAGAGCATGCCTGCAAACGGAGCCTTCCCGATCACGTCAGAAGTCATCATCCCCCCCACTGATGAGAGGCGGGCGTTCCAGGCAGACTTCATTGCCCTGAAAATAGGCGGCCTTATACCATCTCAGAAGAAAGCGTGTCAAGTGGGAAGATGGGCGTTGATTTGGATTCAGGTGTATGCTTTAATGCCATTCCACGTGGGGCTGCAGCATCAACTTTTGAAGAGGAATTCGACATGAAGGAACTCCTGGACCGAATAATAGGGACCATTTTCACAAATCCTCAACCCTTTGTGAAGGAAGGAATTTACGGAGGTATCATTGTCCTGATTGCCGCTCTGGCCTGGGCCGTCTTCAATCGGGTCGTCGCCCGTATTGAAAAACGGTATCAAAATCACCCGATCCTCGGGAAAAAGGGAAAAATTTTTCTGGTGATAAAAAAGGGAGGACATTACTGCATCCTTATCCTTCTCGGTGCTTCAGCCCTCCGACTGATCCATGCGCCCTGGGCTGAAAAGATTTTTTTTGCAGGCCTGGTTCTCCTGGTCACCTCGCTTATCCAGTCTGTTGTCAGTCGCATCATCCCGTTCCTTGAAGAAAGACTGGCCAAGAGGACAGATACCCAGGTGGATGATGTGATCCTCGATCTTTCCAAAAAGTTTTCCGGAGTTATCATCTACACCACGGGCGGCATTCTGGCCCTGGACGTGCTCGGGCTCAACATCATGCCCTTCATTGCGGGCGCAGGGGTCGCCGGTATTGCCATCGGCTTTGCAGCAAAGGACACTCTGTCAAACCTGATCGCAGGGGTCCTGCTGATTATTGACCGGCCGTTCGAGGTGGGTGACCGCATCGAGGTGTGGTCGGCACCAGCCAACTCTGCTACCTGGGGCGATGTCCTGGACATCGGCCTTCGGGCTACCAAGATTCGCACCACCGATAATATTGTGATCGTGATTCCCAACAATGAGATCATGCGGCGGGACATCATCAACTATACCACCATCACCGAGGAAATCAGGGTGAGAATTCCCATAGGAGTGGCCTATGACGCTGATATCCAGAAGGCCAAGGAAACTATAATCAGTATCAGCCTCGAGCTGGAATGGGTCCTGCGGGACCCTGGACCCAAGGTGGTGGTGAAAAGCTTCGGGGATTCGGCGGTGAACCTGGAGGTAAGGGTTTGGATCAGGGATCCCAGGAAACGAATGGACACCATTTCCGCCATATCAGACCGGGTAAAGGAACGATTCACCCAGGAGGGAATTGAAATTCCCTACCCCAAGCGGGATGTCTACATCAAAGAAGGGAAATAGGCCAAAAAAATCTCAGATCAATGAGAAACCCGGGCCAGATGCGCTTTCAAACGGTGCGTTGAAGAGATGTGGTGAAGGGCCACAACAATCTTTTTGCGAGCACCATAGGGCATCACGCTGGCTGCGGAAATAGTTTATGCAGGTTTTAGGGTGTATTTAGGGAAAGGGGACTGCTCCTTCTTGGATTAAGATTTTTTCTGTGCCTTCTGAATCTTTGCCCAGGTATCACGGAGAGGAACGGTCCGGTTGAATACCAAGGCCTCCGGAGAAGAATCCTTCGAATCAACACAAAAATACCCCTGCCGTTCAAACTGGAATTAGTTTCCCGGGACCGCCTCCTTGAGGCTGGGTTCCACCCAGCATGCTGGAATGGTCACCAGGGACTCCGGGTTCAGGCAATCCCTGAAATCACCTCCCTCGCACTCACTTGCGGGGTTGGCCATGAGAAGAAGCTTGTCATAGAGGCGAACTTGCGCCTGTATGGCATGCGCCGCGGAAACCCAATGCAGTGTCCCTTTTACCTTGCGGCCGTCCGGGGCATACCCGCCCTTTGTCGCGGGATCATAGGTGCAGCGCAGTTCCACGACTTCACCCGTAATTCCGTCCTTTACCACATCAACGCATTTGATATAGTAGGCGTAACGGAGGCGGACTTCCCTGCCGGGGCCAAGGCGGTAGAATTTTTTCGGCGGATCTTCCATGAAATCGCTCTGCTCGATGTAGATTTCTCGGGAAAAGGGGACCTTTCTCGTGCCCATGGCCGGGTCTTCCGGGTTGTTGATCGCCTCTACTTCCTCCACCTGGTTCTCGGGGTAGTTTTCAATGACGATCCGCAAGGGGCGAAGGACCCCCATCACCCGTTTCGCGCGCCGATTCAGGTCCTCTCGGACACAATGCTCCAGGAGTGCCATGTCCACCATGCTGTCGCGCTTTGCCACCCCGATACGTTCGCAGAAGGTCCGAATGGATTCAGGGGTGTAGCCTCGTCTGCGGAGACCGGAAATGGTGGGCATCCGGGGATCATCCCAGCCGGTGACGTATCCATTCTCAACCAGCTCGGAGAGCCTCCTCTTGCTCATCACGGTGTAGGTGAGGTTGAGCCGGGCGAACTCGATCTGCTGGGGGTGGTAAACTCCGAGCTCATCCAGGAACCAGTCGTACAGGGGGCGGTGGTCTTCGAATTCCAGGGTGCAGATGGAATGGGTAATGCCTTCAATGGAGTCGGAGAGGCAGTGGGTGAAGTCATACATGGGATAGATGCACCACTTGTCCCCGGTCCTGTGGTGCTGGGCGTGCAGAATCCGGTAAATCACCGGATCTCTCATATTGAGGTTGGGTGAGGCCATATCGATCTTTGCCCGGAGAACCCGGGAGCCGTCCTCAAATTCACCGCTCCGCATACGTTCGAAAAGGTCGAGATTTTCCTCCACGGAACGGTTTCGATAGGGGCTTTCCCGCCCCGGCTCGGTAAGGGTTCCCCGGAATTGGCGCATTTCGTCGGGGCTGAGATCGCAAACATATGCCTTTCCCATCCTGATCAACTGCACGGCATACTCGTAGAGCCGGTCAAAATAGTCAGAGGCATAATACATACGGTCTCCCCAGTCAAAACCCAGCCACCGCACATCTTCAATAATAGATTCCACGTATTCCCGTTCCTCTTTCACGGGATTAGTGTCATCAAACCTGAGGTTGCAGAGCCCATTGTTTTCCGCGGCAAGTCCAAAATTCAGACAGATGGATTTGGCATGGCCGATGTGGAGATACCCGTTGGGCTCGGGGGGAAACCTGGTATGAACCCTGCCGCCGAATTTGTTGGTCCTGAAATCTTCCGCAATGATATTTCGAATAAAATTGGACTGGAGTGCGTTGTTGTCCGTCGCCATTCCTGACCTCCCTGTTTGAGTGTGCTCTATCCTATCCTATGAGAGATTTTGCTGCAAAACAAAAATGCTCTTGTGCAATGGCGCTTGTCAACGAAAATTGGTGGAAAAATAGTTACGCAAAACCATTGTCAAGGTGCTATACTCCTGCTGTCCCGGCATGAAAACCAGCAAATAAGAACGGCAAGAGTTCAATATCTGAGAATAAGCAGGAACAATGAATACGACCGTCAGCATCCTTTGTGATAACAACATCAGCAGATCCGGCTTTATCGGGGAACACGGTTTCAGCGCCTTGATAGAAAGGGGGCAGGACAAGTACCTTTTTGACACGGGGCCGGGCCTCTCATTGCCCCTCAATCTCAAGACTCTGGGGAAGAACCTGGCAGGACTGAAAAAGATTTTTCTCAGTCACGGCCACTATGATCATACCGGTGGTCTCAAATGGGCGATTGAGCAAACAGGAAAAATAGAAGTGGTGGCCCACCCGGCCGTTTTTGCAAACCACATGCGTTTTGATCCCCAGAAACCCCTGGTGCCACCAAAGTATATTGGCTGTCCGTTCACACAAAGAGCCCTGGAGGGCCTCGGCGCCAGGTTCGCTTTCAAGGATCACACTGAAGAGGCGGCTCCAGGGTTGTGGTTTCTCTCCGGCATTGATCGTGACCCTGAAAAGCTTCCTGAAGATACCAGGCTTGTCTTGAAGCAGGGAGACGGCCTTGTCCCTGATCCGCTCAGTGATGACGCAAGTCTCCTGCTGAAAACCGACACCTCACCCGTGCTCTTGCTGGGATGTGCACACACTGGAATTTTAAATATCCTCGATTACGTGCAGAATACCGTGGGCATCACCTCATTGCGTGCCGTCCTCGGGGGAACCCATCTGATGTTTTATGGACCTGATGCTCTCAACCGGGCCATAAAAAGACTTGATGAATTTGCGGTTGATGTCATAGCCGTTTCCCACTGCACGGGCATGGGTGCAGCCATCCGGCTGGCGAACCATTTCGGCGACCGTTTTGTGCCGGCCTCCGCAGGAGCTGTTTTTAATTTCTAGCCCGCTTTTCTGCCCCCGGAAATACCCGCCAAAACATGGCTTTCCAAAAGTCCTGCAACAATCCTCCTGGATGATTGGGGGCCTTGTTAATATTGGACCGACGGGAAGAGTTTTCTGTCTGTGTGGGGGAGAAAGAGGGCCGCGATGTATTCATCCATGAAGGGCTGGTAATTCGAAAGTTCGATATTGGTCATGGACCGGGAAATATTAATGCATTTTTCAAAGGCATTTTCAGAGAGGAGCGACCGGCGTGCCCCGGTGAGTGAGCTGTTTCCAATGAACTGGATTTTTTCCTGGGGGATGTCCGGCAGCAGCCCGATAGCAATAGCTTTCGGGATGTTCAGAAAGCTTCCGAACCCGCCTGCAACGTAAAAGGTCTCGATCTGGTCAAAGGAAAGGCCGATATAGTCAGTAAGGGATTTAATGGCTGCGAAAACCGCCCCTTTGGATTTCATGAGGTTGTCGATGTCCGACTCGGTGATGACCACGGGTTCTCCCGTCTCCGTCTGATCACCTGGAGCGATGGTGTACTGGGGAATGTCGTCTTCAATGCCGAATCGCTCATGTTTCAGTTCTCGGTCAAATTTGCCTTCAGCACCGATAATGCCGTTCCGTACGAGTTCATAAATGCAGTCGATAAGACCGGAACCGCAGATACCTCGGGCAGGGGCGTTGCCGATAGTTTCGTATTTTATGTCACCGTCTATTATTTCTATTTTTTCAATGGCACCCTTTATGGCCCGCATGCCGCACCTGGTGCCGCCTCCCTCAAAGGCCGGGCCCGCAGAGGCCGAGCAACACACAAGCCACTCATTGTTTCCGATTGCTATCTCGCCGTTGGTCCCGATATCGATGAGGCCTCTTACCTCAGGATGGTCTGCAATGCCGCACGACATGACTCCTGCGACGATATCTCCCCCCACATAGGAAGCGACACAAGGGATGGTCTCCATAAATCCGTTGGAACTGACTTGAATCCCCAGGTCACGCGCCCTCACTTGAGGGAATTCGTCGGCTGTGGGAACATACGGTTCCAGGCGGATGGAACAGGGGGTGAGCCCCAGCAGAAAGTGGCTCATGGTGGTGTTTCCTGCCGCCACGATCGCGTTGATGTCCTCTTTCGATACGTTGTGTTTTTCCACGAGTTTTTCGATGAGCTGGTTGATGTTTTTTATGATGGCTTCATGCAGGGGGGGCAGGCCTCCCCTGCCGCAGGCATAGATCATGCGGGAGATAACATCTTCGCCATAGCTCGCCTGGAGATTGTGAGATCCCTCGACCCCGAGGACCTCCCCGGCACGGATGTCGACGAGCTGGGCTACTACCGTGGTGGTGCCCACGTCGATGGCCACTCCATAGTTCCGGTTGGTGGTGTCAAGGGGTTCGATTCTCTGGATTCGATAACGATCCCTGTCCCTTGCCAGGGTCACGGTGACTTTCCAATCATTGTCCCGCAACTTCTCAGGCAACCCCTTCAAACATTCCAGGTGAATGTCGAAAGAATGCCATCCGATCTTCCGCCTCAATTCCCGGGACACCCGTTCGATATCCGCAATATTGTCTTCCAGGGTCGGTGGAGGCAATTCCAGGTATATTTTTCTCACCAGGGGCTTGTCGTCTTCTGAGCGGGAAACGCCAGCCGCTTCGCCTGTCATGATTTTCGCTTCTTCCATCCTGGTTTCAGGAGGGATAGTGATTTCCAGGTTATCATGGATCTCCGTCTGGCACGCTAGGACATACCCTGATGCTATTTCCTCCTCAGATAAAAGGCCCTGGGCCTGTTCTTCCGCTTCGGCCCTGCCGGAAGTCACCTGAACTTTACACTGGCCGCAGACCCCCTCACCGCCGCAGAGGTTATTGATAAAGACTTCCGCCTTCTGGGCAGCTTCCGCGATCCGGGCTCCGTCTTCCACCTCCACGGATTTTTCGTCGGGTAAGAATGTAACGGTATATTTCATGGACTGTATCTCCCTACTGTTTGAACTCGTGCCGGGAGGAGACGGATATCCCGTCTCCATTGAAAAATCGGCGATTTAAAACCCCGGATCTGCGCAGTGACCTGTCCCACTAATTGGCGTTTTTATAGCATTCCCGAACAAAATTTGGAAATAAATTTTCAAAAGCTGCACTATGGAGAGGCATCACAGGATTCGCGTGATATGGAGTCCATGTGATTGGGCTTCATTGGCAGCAGTTACGGCATCGGGTGATCCGAGCACCTTGACGGCCCCTTCGCGGTCCATTTCGGAAAGAAAATCCGCAAAAGCCCTGAAATTTCCGGCTGACGTTCCCAGGACCTCTTCCCTCATCTGCTGTCTCTCTTCCTCAGAATCACCACAGAGATACCGAATCATTGAAGCATATCCCTTGGCATCAGGGAGCAAGTAGGCGTCCAAGTCACCTATGGCGCCGATGATGCTCTTTACCCGTTCTTCGTCGGGAAGCTCAAGTCCTTTCAAAAACTCCGCTGTATGGTCGAATGTATCGAGCGTTTTTAAGATATTGGGGTCACGATAGGAAACAAACGTCAGAATTCCCGAAAACCGGTCGAACATGCAAAAGGCTCCGTAGGCCCCGCCCAGTACCCGAACCTGTTCCCAGAGCCAGCCGGTGCGCAGGTATCTGGCAATGACCAGGGCGGATCCGTGAAAGTGATACCCCAGGGTGAAGAGATCAGTTCCCTTGCCCACATAGTTTACCTGGGCCGGGATGGTCAGCCCTTCAAAACGTGGAGGACTGGTGACGGCCCAATGTTCCGGTTTCGTTTCCCGCTCAGGGAACTCGTGAAGAAAGGTGTTGATTTCCTGCTCCACGACGGCACGATTTTTTCCATCTACGGTTACGTTCATGACCATATTGCGCGTGTTGACTAGTGCATCCCTCATGGCTTCCAGTGCGGAGAGAACGCCGGCCCAATCCTCATCCACCTGTCTCACCAGGTCTCGCAGGAAGAAAAGGTAGGTGATCCCTCCCATCTGTTCAGCTGCCCAGTGCGCCTCACTGTAATGGGAGCGGAGCCGGAGGTTTACTATTTGGTGGCCTTGCGGTATCAGGGCGTGTTCCAGGCCGGCCTTTTCCTCGAGGACCATTTGCCGGAAACGCTCCCGGTTATCAAACCGCACGGTGAGAAGGACATCTCGCAGGATATTTAGCAGCTCGCCTGCCCGGGGGACCATTGCCTTGCCCTGAAGAAAGAGCTGGGCCACGGATAAGGCCCCGCTTTTGTGGCTCGAGGTGAAAGGTCTGGCAACAATGCCTCCCGTATTCCGGCTGATGCGCTGGGTAAGGCGGACAAAGTCCTCTTTTTCAGTGCCCATTTCAAGAAGGGCGCGGCCGAAAAGAGGAACCAGGGGCAGGTGCTGGTCACAAATGGCGTGGAGATTCATTCCAACATCCAGGTAAACGATGCCGTTCGTAAAAAGGTCATGAAACAGCAGCGGCACACCCCTGTATTCCATCTGTTCAAGAGGAATCATCTTGTTGGTTTTTTCAAGATCCTCCAGTTTCAGCCGCGGGATAGTGGCAAGGGCCTCAGGGGGATCGGGTGTCTGCTGGATACGCTGGAGTTCACGGGTTTCCTTCACAATTTCTTCCAGCTGATCCGGGCCCATCTTTGACCGGATCTCCTGGAGCTTTTTCTCCTCCTCGGCGAATACTTTTTCTCGCAGGTTGGGATCAGGCTCAAGGATCAGGGTAGTCCGGTGGGTGTTCTGGAGGAGAAGGTGCTGTATCCGCGATTCAAAAAAACGCGGTGTTTCCCGCCAGCGTTTCTTGATGTTTTCGAGCGGTTTTTCGAATGCAAGGAGCGCCAGAGGATCCTTGCCATACAGCCATGAAGTAAGGGCACGGAGCATGAGGAGAAGTCCACGGGGGAACTGGCCGGTGTTGTTTTCCCGCAAGCGGAATTCAATGGTATTCAAGGCGGCTTCAACGGTATTGGGATCGATTCCCTTGGTGGAAAGTTCATCAAGGGTTTCCAGGACGAGCTGCTCGGTCTTATCTGCGTTTTTGAGCCCGATTCCTTTCAGGCCGGTGGAGAAGTAGAGTTGACGAAGTTCGTCCCCGAGCCCTTCACCGGCCAGATCTTCTCCGAAACCTGAGTCCAACAGGGCCTTCCGCAGGGGTGAGGCCGGCATGCCCAGAAGGATGTATTCCATGATCCTGAGGGAAAAATTGGTGTCTACTTCACTGGTTTCTCCCATGGCCCAGTTCACCGTGAGCATTCCTTTTTCCGTTTCGGGACCTTCCTCCGGGGCCATGTAACGGCGCCTCAGGCGGCGCGGGCTATGAAAGGCGGGTTGGAGAGGTATGGAAGAGAAAATTTCAGCGCGATCAAAAGCACTCAGATACCCATCAGCAATCTTGAGCCTTTGCTCAGGGTCATCGTCCCCATAAAAATATATCCGGGCGTTGGAGGGGTGGTAATATTTTGCATGGAAGGCCTTGAACTGTTCAAAAGTAAGTTTGGGAATTTCTCTCGGGTCTCCTCCTGAATCAAGCCCGTAAGGGTTGTCCGGGAAAAGTGATTCCAGGGTGTATTTTGAGAGGACCTGCTCAGGGGAAGAATAGGCGCCTTTCATTTCATTGAAAACCACTCCCTTGTAGGACAAAGGGTCATTGGGATTTTGCAATTCATAGTGCCAGCCCTCCTGTTCAAAAATATGGGGTGTGAGGCGGGGGTAAAAAACCGCATCCAGGTAAACATCAATAAGATTATAGAAGTCCTTTACATTCTGGCTGGCCACCGGGTAGCAGGTCTTGTCGGGATAGGTGAAGGCGTTGAGAAAGGTCTGCAGGGAACCCTTGAGAAGTTCAACAAACGGTTCTTTTACCGGGTATTTTCGGGAACCGCAGAGCACTGAATGCTCCAGGATGTGAGCCGCCCCCGTTGAATCGGAAGGGGGTGTTTTGAAGGTAATACCGAAAACCTTGTTTTCGTCATCATTGGAAAGAGAAAGGAGTTCCGCGCAGGTTTTCTCATGCGTGAAAAGCCGGGCAAGAATGTTCAGTTCTGCGATTTCCTGCTCTTTGATGAGCCGAAATCCGTGGATGATGGTCATTATTGTTCCTCCTGCATGTAAAGACGAACGTCAAACATCGAACATGCAACGTTGAATAAAAGAGTAAACACCAAATTCCTGAATGATTTTGCCATTGGCTATTTCAGTTTCTTTTCAGTCGTTTTTATGCTTGCCACGAAAATTCTAATTAATTCGTCTGCTTCCTTCAGGATATCATTGAGCAATTCACCCTTGTCATTCATTCAGCATTCGATGTTCATACTCCTCAAGCAGTCTTTCATGGCCAGGGTTCAATTATTTCAAGTCGTTGGAGAACAGGTTGTTCTGGCTCCAAAATGATAGCCGTCGGAGCGGAGTCTGCAGAAATATATTTTCTGGAAGACGATTGTAGCAGGGGCCGGGGGCTAAAGCAAGCGGGATACGGGGACAAGTTGAAGAGTGCTTTCCTGGTCTTCGAGTTCCCATTTGAACTCGTGGAGAGCCGCCAGGGTGGGAATGTGAGGATGACCTATCCCTATGGCTGCACCATAGGTCAGGGCATGGGCCTTGAGTCGCCTGAGCTGCAGGCGAATGGAGGAAAGATCAGGGTCATGATCCAGGAAGATATTTCTGGGAGCCGTTCTCATGTGAAGGCGGCGTGCCATGGTGTATGCCTTGGAGTGGCAGGTAGTCAGGCTGTCCACAAAGAAAAGATCGTTCTCCTTGATCACCTTGAGTGCCTGCAGCACCTTTCTGGGGCATGACGTAAACCGGGAACCCATGTGGTTATTGACCCCGGTTGCCTCAGGAATCTGCGCAAGGTTCTCTTTTACGATCTCTTCAATTTCCATGTCCGCGTAGGAGATATAGACAGCTCCGGGCCCCGGGTCCAGTTCGTGGCAGTAGGGTTCCATGGGTTGATGCAGCATTATTTCGTGGCCCATGGTATCCATTTCCTGGGCCAGCACCCGGGAATACCTGAGCTGGGGAAGGATGGAGAAGGTAATGGGAATACCCAGGGCGGCGAATGCTCTCGCACGGGAGACGCTCGAGCCGATGTCATCAATGATGAGTGCTATCCTGGGAAGAGTGGTCTCTGCTCCGGCCTGCATGGGCCGGAAGAAATCAAGCCCCACGAAGGTCCCTGCCAAAAAGGTAAGGCTTTTTGCCAGGAAAGCCCTTCGATCGTACTTCCTTTGTTTTGTTTGTCCCGGGTATGTTTCCTCCATGCTAAGGGGCTCCATACAACGTATTGCGATAAAGGTCAAGAGAAAATACCATATATAGTGGAAAAAGATGAAGGAAGTTCTCGTTGGACAATGCGACCGCGAGAACGTAAAATACAAACTATATAATACAATTGCTTTGATTCGACTAGGCATTGCGAAAGCGGAGGCAAGAATGATCCATCAAATGCGTACCCATGCGGAAGAGATATTCAGGGATTCTGTGGCTGCCGTGGATCCTTATAATGCGGTGAGGCAGTTTGTAAAGCGGCAAGGTGATATTCTCAGCCTGGGCCAGGAAGAACCGGAAACACAGGAAGTTGATTTGAGCCGGTTTAACCGGGTTCTGGTCGTGGGAGGCGGAAAGGCCACCGCCCCCATGGCAAAAGCCATTGAGGATACCCTTGGCTCGAGGCTCGAGACCGGTGTGATTACGGTGAAATATGGGTTCACCACGCCGCTCTCACGCATAGAAATCATTGAGGCGGGACACCCTATTCCGGATGAAAACGGGGTGTCGGGGACCAGGAAGATCCTGGAGCTTCTGCAGGGATGCGGGGAGAACGACCTGGTCTTTTCCCTCATATCAGGAGGAGGATCGGCCCTGCTTCCCCAGCCGGCAGGAGAGATAACCCTTGCAGAAAAGCAGGCCGTGACCAGAATGCTGATTGAGTGTGGTGCGAGTATTGATGAAATCAATGCCCTCAGGAAGCACATCTCCTCTTCCAAGGGGGGGCAGATGGCCCGTTTGGCCTATCCTGCGACCACCATAAATCTGATGCTTTCGGATGTGGTGGGAGACAAAATGGACGTCATTGCTTCAGGGCCCTTCGTGCCGGATACCTCCACCTACAGGAAGGTTCAAGAGGTCCTGGAGAAGTACAGGCTTACAGATATTCCCCCCGCCGTAAAAAACCACCTGCAGGCCGGTGTTGCGGGGAAGTTGAGCGAGACACCAAAGGAGGGGGACCCGGTATTTGAAAGGGTCAATAACCGGATTGTTGGGAGCAACATGATAGCCCTCCAGGCGGCCGGGAAGAAGGCCGAGGCCCTGGGCTATACGACGATTATTCTTTCCTCCATGGTGGAAGGAGAAACCAGGGAGGTGGCGCGGGTTCACACGGCCATTGCCCGGGAGATCCTCCGGACAGGTCACCCTGTTTCACCTCCTGCGTGCATTATTTCCGGCGGGGAGACCACTGTTACGATCAGGGGGAAAGGGCTTGGCGGCCGGAACCAGGAGTTTTGCTTGGCAGCTGCCATGGACCTGGCTGGAACTGCCCCTCGCGTGGTGATCATGAGTGGAGGAACGGATGGCAATGATGGTCCCACGGATGCGGCGGGTGGCATGGTAGATCCCCTCACCGTAAAGCGGGCGGAAGAGGCCGGCATGAAAGCACGGGATTTCCTGGAGAATAATGACGCCTACCACTTTCTCCGGGAGACCGGCGACCTGCTCATCACCGGCCCCACCAATACCAATGTCATGGACGTGCGTTTGATCCTGGTACGGTGAAGGCCCGCTTGAAAAAGTTGGATGTTCATGTTTGCACGCTGATTCTGCTGAAAAGGCTCAATCTGAGAAAAGGGACACGGGATTTACGGGCTATTGCTCCTCCCAGCGTTTGAGGAGATAGGGCTTGGCCATTTCAAATGTTGCACAGTCCTGTTCAATGGCCTCTTCAGCCTGTTTAATGGACATTCGCCGGGTCCTTTTTACGAAGGAAAGGGTCCTCCCAAAGTAGAGTGGGATTAGGGAGTCCATCATCAATTCACGGTCAATAACAGAATCCCGGTAGGCGACGGCCATGTCAAAGAGGACCCGGGCCCACAGATCTGTGGGGAATGTAAATACCGTTTCACCCATTTCACCAATTTCATGAAGCTTCTTGTATACCTCTTCCGTCAGGATTTTCTTCCACTGTTCCCCATATTCATCAAACCCCTTGTGGAATTTTTCCATGAGGTTTTGGGTGTTTACTTCCACCTTGGGAGGCATCTCCACCTCGCCCAGCCCAAAGCCGTAGATAGCGGTGGGTCGGCTGTATTTGACCTTTTTCCAGAAGGCCTCAAATTCTTTCATCATGGAAAACATGGTCCCCACCACCTGCCTGAACATGGGACCCAGGTGTGCGCCCGGATCTTTTGTGCGGTGGATCTTGGGCCTTCCCATGAAAGACTGGCAGATCTGTACGCGCTGGTTGATGGCAAGGGTTGTCATCCAGATATCAATGCCGAAATTTGCTACTGCCTCGTCCCAGATACTGCTCTCCAGGTAGACACTGGCAAGCTTGCCGCCGAATCCGAAGTCCCCTCCAATGGGCTGGCGGACGCGTCTGCCGTAGAGGGCTCTGGTCATGGGGTACGCGATGCCGTTGGTAATGGTGCCGTCATACTTGTGACGGACGTACAGGGGTGCTACGTAAGAAAAACCCTCGAAGAGAGGCTCGCCCAAATGCTTAATCCATTCGGGGGTGATACTTTTCAGGTCCGCATCCACCACCACCACCGCTTTTGCACGAAGGTCAACCACCTTTTTGAAAAGATTTTTGAAATTGTTTCCCTTCCCTTTGATCCCCGGAGGGGTGGAGAGATACATCTTCGGCGTCCGCGTTGACGTTTCCAGAAATGCCTTTCCGGTATTGTCCGGAGAGTTGTTATCGCAGTTGATAATCACGGCCGATTTGTCTTCAAAGTACTTTCTGAGTCCCTTATCGGCCTGCATGGTAGGATAAGCAATGGAGTCTGCTTCATTGTACGATGGGATACAAACAACCAGTTCGGCTTTTTTCACCCCATCAGGGTTTATTTCGGGTTGAAACTTTTCAGTCATTCCTTTTCACTCCTTGATTCGAGAAAATTCAGCACCGCTTTGTTCCATCCTCCGGGCCCCGGGCGGTTTGTGAAAACGATACCAGGTATCCGTGACGAAAGGCCAGGGAAGTCATGCTCAGAGCCCACCAGCACCGGAACATCGGCACATTCGAGCATGGGAAAATCATTCGGGCTGTCCCCCAGCGCCATGGAAATCACTTTGTGATGCATTTGCCGGTACAGGGCAACGATCTGTGCCATTGCCCGCCCCTTGTCGTTTGCCCCGTGGAGGTGGAAAAAGCGACCGCCCCGGGTAACCGTAAGTCCTCTTTTTTTTGCTGCATTCTGGAGAGCGCGGATGTCGGGATTTTCGGGTGAATACACCACGAAAGGCTCATCAAACTCCCTCTTTGCCGCCAGTTGGGCCATCCCTTTATCAAGACCGGTGAGGGAAACGATTTGATTGATATCCAGATCCGAAAAACCAGCAAGTGTATAGCCCAGTTCTTCCCCTATTTCCTTCAAGGCGTGGACAAGGTGGCTGTAAGGCCTGCCAAGCACCACTTTCCAGAGGCTGCCGTCCGGTTCCGCCTCAGGCAGGGGCCTTCCACCGGATATTCCGGGCAGGAAAATACCGCCCCCGTTTTCCACTATAAACGGATCTGCCAGGGACATCCGCGCGCGAATAATTTCCATTTCCGCCCTGGTCTTGCTCGAGGCCAGAATGACCGGGACACGCTGTTGTCGGCACAGGTCAAGCGCTTGAGCGGCTTCCTCCCAGGAATAGCTTTCGGAGTCCAGAATGGTTCCGTCCAGATCGGTAAAGACGAGCCGGAGGGGTTTTCCGGTGAGGTTCGGCCCGGCCCTATCAATCATAAGACGAAACGCCTCTTCTCATTTTCGACCACCTCAATGAGGTCGAAGAAAATCCTGGGGAGCTTATTTGACACCCGCTCCCATGACACGGTCTGGGGCATTTCAAAAATGGTCTGCTGTGTCTTTCGCTCCACTTCCAGGACGGCGTCAGAGAGACCGCGCTCGAGAAAAGGCTTGAATTCAGCATGGGAATGAATAAACCGTAGAAAGCGCTCTGTCATCCTGTAGGGTGCGGTAAGGACCTCCCCCGCTTCCAGAATGGAATTCCTGAATACATTTTTCACCAGGTATTCCTCGGTGTCCCGATCATACTTGAGATTGCTGAAACTGGCGTCATCGGAGTATTTTTTGACCTGTTCCTCAGCAAGCGCCTGGTACGTGATTGAAAGGTCCCGAAAGAAGGTGTCGGATATCTCAAGCCCCTCTTCAATGATGAGCGCGTTCATAAGGGTTGTAACAATGTCAATTCCCATGCGGTTGAGGCCTTTGGTGCGGTCTTCAGCAGAAACCTCTTGGTGTTTATGGTCAAAGGGCTCATCAGAAAACATTACCTGGGCGGTGGACGAGGCTTTCCTGTACACCTCTATGAGGGTAAAGATTTCCACTCCCCAGTTGGTTGCGAAACGCATTTTTTTCAACAGGTCCACGTGGAAAGCAACTTCTCCGGAGAGCTGATAATTAAACCCCAGCAGAAACTCGATGAGGTTCAGCATTTTTTCCTGTTTGGTATCGGCAAATTTTCTCTTGAGCGAGAGGAGGAGCGGGTCCAGGAGCAGTCTTTTTACCCGACCGTAAAACTGCCGTTCCCTGATGCGGGTGTAATAGGCCTTCGCAAAGTCATAATTCAGGGCAACGACTGGATAGAAGAGGCGATCCAACTGGATTTGTTTAAAGGACCTGATGTCCGCATCTATCAGTCCGATGGACTGGGCCCCGAGGGCAATGGCAATGCCAAAACTGAGAAACATGTTTTTGCCCTTGCCCGGCTCACTGAAATTGAACCCTGCATCATTCAGCTTCTCGTAGATCTCCGTAAACCCGGGCCCATTGTTCCACTGGATGAGGTAATTCCTGATTCCGTATGAAGATACAAGGTCATTGAGGTGGTGGGCTTCCTCTTCCGTGGCACTGTCAAGGCCAAAGATAATCGTGGAAAGATACGTAACCGCTTTGAGTTGCTTCAGGATATTTTTGAACACGGGCGCATTTTCCGGATCCGTGTACTCGCTTGCCAGGAGCGGTACAATCAGGACGGTTTTCTTCCATTTGGAATGCAGTCGCAACTGCGACCGCAGGTATTTCCTGTCCTGTTTGAGGATATGGAACGTGGTGATATGATGAATATTTTGTGAAAAATCAGAAATGGCGCTCCTCCTTTTCCGAAGCAGGTTTCAGGAGACATAGTTCATTTTAGGTACGCTATACAAAACCCCTGTTCTTGTCAACAGGAAGTGCAGCCTGTTACCTGAGAACTGCATATTGTTTTCCCTTGCATGGTTATGCAGGAGTTGGTAATTTCAAAAAGACCGACGACTCACGACTTACGACTGATGACTCCGGAAAAGAAAAAATGGTTCCCTCTATCAAAACCTGTTTCCAGCTCATGGACCGATATGAAATGCTTGATAATATCAGGGAGCATTCCATCGTGGTTGCAAAAATCGCGCGCCTCATCGGCTGTGAGCTTATGGCCGCCGGAGAACCCATTTCCCTCGATACCGTGATTGCCGCAGCCCTCCTCCATGACATCGCCAAGACGTCCTGCCTGGTTACAAAAAAAGATCATGCAGAAGAAGGGAGGAGGATATGCCTCCAGAACGGTCTTGAAGAAATCGCCCCCATTGTGGCCGAGCATGTGGTATTGCAAAACCGCATTGCCGATGTCCGTTTTTCGGAAAAAGAGGTGGTTTATTATGCTGACAAGCGGGTGAATCATCATTCCATTGTAAGCTTGGAGCAACGGCTTGCCTATATCCTGGAACGCTATGGAGGAAACGGACGGGGGCTTGAACAGCGGATAACCGATAATTTCAATCAGTGCAAGGCCCTGGAAAGGGCACTTTTTCGGAAACTTTCTTTTGCGCCGGAAGCATTGGCCCTTCGGCTGGAAGAGAATCCACCTCAACTTGCACAATGTATTGGAGGACACGATGACCTTGCGTAGACTATTGCTTCTTGTTATTGCGGGGGTGCTTTTTGTGGCGGGTTGTTATGAGAAGGGATTATCCTTCACGATCCGTTTTCAGGAAATAAATGGTTTGAAAACGGAAGACCCTGTGGTTTTTGAACAGAACCAGATCGGCAAAGTAACTGGAATTACCTATACCAAGGAGGGGATTTACCTGGTTAACGTGGTGATCGCAAAGGAATTCACCAACGCAACCACAAAAGATGCCTGTTTTTATATTGGGACGGATCCACAGGATGCAGCCAGAAAGGCGATTGAGGTGGTCAATCCCTCGAAAGGAGGAAAGCCGCTTGAACAGGGAGTCACGGTGGAGGGCTCGTCCCGGTCTGCGGCGCTCCTGGACCAGTTCATAGGTGGCATGAAAGACAGCCTCAAGGACCTGGAAGGAACCCTGGAAGGAATGGTGGAACCGCTCCGTAAGATACCTGATTCAGACGAAGTGAAGAGGCTTCAAAAGGAACTGGATGACCTCATGGAGGCACTGAAGGAAAAGGGGGCTTCCACCAGGAAAAAGTTCGAGGAAGAGATCCTGCCGGAACTGCAGAAAAAAATAGACCAACTGCGGGAACGGTTGAAGAAATTCGGCCGGGAAAAGGAAATGGACCCTGTTGAAGAAAAATTGAAAGGTCTCAAGAAGATCTGAAAAAGGTTGTGAAGGAGAACCGGAAGAGTAAAAAAAGAGCTTGTCCGCCGGGAACAGAGAACAGACTGTAATGTCGCGGAAATTATCATGTCTATCCGAATGATTGCGAAGGATTTGTATCGCCTGGAAAAAGATGTGGAGCACCTGGAAGAAGCTCTGGGAAAAAGCCCTCCTGACAAGAGGCCTGTGCTGGAAGAGAAACTGCGGAAGGTACGGGCTGAACGCGACCGCGTGCGGGCCATGCTGGAAGGCAGCAAGGAAGACCCCCCTTACCGCAAACCACTTTGATGAAGGTCCTGCAAGAGAGGATCCATGAAAAAACCATACGTTTTCACGCATAAAGAGTGGTCCACGAGAGCCCTGGTACCACTCCTTTTCTGCTGGATCGTGATTGTGGCAGTGTCTGTTCCTGGTGCCTGGGCGGGCACTGCCGGGATAACAGTGCTTCACTCCCAGGACAGGTATCCCAGGGGGGGATCATATCCCCTGCTTTTTCGGGTGAATGTCGCCCCCAAGTGGTATATTCATGAAACCGGAAAAGGCGGCGAGGGCCTGATCCCCACGGCCTTGCACGTCAAACCCCTTGCCGGTGTAAAGATTACTGGCATACGTTTTCCCTCCCCGGAAAAAAAAGAATTTTCCTTCAGCACGGAAACAATAAATGTCTATAGTGGAACATTTTTGGTCCGCGCCAATCTCCAGGTAGACCGCCAGGCTCCTGCAGGGGACAAGGTCCTGGAAGGGAGCCTTTCCTATCAGGCCTGCTCTGATACGTCCTGCCTGCCCCCTGAAACCATTCCCTTCTCTTTCCGGGTACCAGTTGCTGTTGAGGGGGCACGGACAACTCCTAAAAACCAGGTCCTTTTTGCCCAGGCAGAATCAGAGGCGCAGGCACGGACGGCACCGACCGGTTTTATCCCGGGAGCGGGACTCTTCCTGACACTCCTGGGGATCTTTATTGGGGGTATGGCACTGAATCTTACGCCTTGCGTATATCCCCTGATTCCCATTACCGTCTCATATTTCGGTGGGCGCAGCGGACAGAAGACGGGCAGGCCCGTCTTTCACGGTTTTCTCTACATGATGGGCCTTGCGTTTACCAATGCCACGCTGGGGGCTGTTGCGGCCCTCTCCGGAGGACTCCTGGGTTCTGTGCTCCAGAGTCCCATTGTGCTGTTCATCGTGGCGGCAATACTTGTGGGCCTTGCCACAAGTTTTTTCGGCCTGTGGGAAATCAGGGTTCCTTCCGGCATCATGCAGGTATCGGCAAGAACTTTTGGGGGCTATTTCGGAACATTCTTCATGGGATTGACTCTCGGGGTGGTAGCGGCACCCTGTCTCGGGCCTTTTATCCTGGGTCTGCTCACGTTTGTGGGACAAAAAGCAGACCCGGCCCTGGGAATTCTTTACTTCTTCGTCCTGAGCATAGGCCTGGGGCTTCCTCTTGCGGTGCTTGCCGTGTTTTCAAGCAACCTGGAACGTCTCCCCCTTTCGGGCGGGTGGATGGTATGGATTCGCACATGCTTTGGGTGGATATTAATCGGAATGGCTGCCTACATGATTCTGCCCTTGTTTGCCTCTCCTGTCCTGAAAGCATCTGTGGTGGGCGTCGTGCTGGTAGGAGCAGGTTTGCATCTGGGGTGGCTTGAAAAGAGCAAGGCCTCTTGGGCCGGTTTTGTGTTTGTGAAGCGGGGGCTCGGGGTAGTCCTTTTAACGGCCGCCGTTATCTTTTTCCTTGCAGTCCCCAAGCAGAAACAGGGGATCCAATGGACTCCCTACCAGATCAGCCGTGTGCAAGCGGCTAAAGAACAGGGGCGGCCCGTGTTGCTTGATTTTTCAGCAGAGTGGTGCAGTCCATGCAGGGCCCTGGAAAGGACTGTTTTTACGGATCCAGAGGTGCTCGCCCTGAGCAGGGAATTTGTAACCCTCAGGGTTGATCTCACGAGGCGTCACCCGGCACAGGACAAGATCCTGGCGATGTATGGAATACGCGGTGTCCCCACGCTTATTTTCATTGACCGGAAAGGCATCGAAAAAAAGAGCCTTCGGGTGGAAGAGCTTATCGGGAAGGATGGGATGATTACCCGGATGAGGGAGGTGTTGCGTTAGGAACTGGGGCGCCTGGTTATTTCATACGGTAGGTGATGAGGCCGTGGGTGGGATCATACGGGGAAACGCTTACCTGGACTCGGTCTCCAACCATAACTTTAATGCGGTATTTTTTCATACGGCCGGAAAGGCGCCCTCGGACGATCACGTTATTATCGCACTCGATTTCCATAATGCCGCCCCCAAGAACCCTTGTTATTTTTCCTTCCAATTGGATCAGGTCGTCTCTGCTCAATGTCTTCTTTTCCCCTTCTTAATAAATCTTCTGCTGCTGACGTGTCTTCTATATCCCACTTCTATCTCATAAGTCAAGGAAATCCTCGGAAAAAGAAGATGATCGGTCCTCAATGGAAGAGCTGGGAGCTCCGCTTTCCCTGCACCCGAGATTGCATTTTTTGCTCGAGAGTGCTTATATCATAACCGGAGAGAATCGGTTTTGGCCCGCATTTCTCACGGGCAATTTACTGTTGCGGCGGATAGCCTCGCTGCGAAGGTCCGTGAGAAAAGCGGGCTAGCGCAAGGCGTCCCAGAGGTCCCAGAAGGTGGGAAAGGACTTATTCACACATGTCTTGTCGGTGATGACGAGGCCTGGTACCCTGAGCCCTATCACCGCCAGGCTCATGGCAATACGGTGGTCATGGTGCGGGTCCACGGAAGCTCCTTTGAGCGGTAGGCCCCCCTCAACAACCAGGCCGTCCGGCAGTTCCTCGACCCGGGCGCCCAGCCGTTTCCACTCTGCCGCCACTGCCCCGATTCGGTCACTCTCTTTGAGACGGATATGGGCCACGTTTCTGATAACTGTTTTACCCGTGGCGAAAAGGGCCACGGCCGCCAGGGTGGGAACCGTGTCCGGCATTGTTCCCATGTCAACCTCAACCCCATTCAGTGTCCCGCCCTGTACGGTGACTTTACCGGGCTCCCTCTTCACGCGGCAGCCCATTTCCTCCAGGATATCCAGGAACCCGATGTCTCCCTGGGAGGTGGCAAAGGGGTCGACATTTACCGTGGTGACGCTTCCTCCGGATACCGCGGCCCCGGCCCAGAAATAGCCCGCGGCTGATACATCCGCTTCGATGGTAAAGGTTCGAGGCTGATAATGCTCCCCGGACTTCACGCGGAATAATTCATACCCCTGCCGGGACACCCCGGCACCGAACGCCTCCATGACCTTTACGGTCATATCCACGTAGGGGCGGGATAAAAGCTGCCCCGTGACCCGGACTTCCGTATCTTCCCGGGCATAAGGAGCTGCGAGAAGAAGAGATGAAAGGTGCTGGCTGCTCTCCTCGCCGGGAATCTCCACCGACCCGCCTGAAAGCCCCCGGGCCTCCACCAGCACCGGTGGAAAACCCGTTTTTCCGGGGAACCGGACACGGGCTCCCAGCGCATTCAGCGCATGAGCAAGGATGCCCACGGGCCGCTGCCGCATCCGGGGGGAGCCGTCCAGTACGAACTCTCCGCGGCTCAGGCTCACCACAGAGAGGAGGAAGCGCAAGGTGGTGCCGGCGTTTCCCATGAACACATTGATTCCGGAAGCGGCTCTCTTCAGGCGTCCGCCGGTTCCCTGCACCAGGAGGTCTTCACCCCTGGGAGCCATAACCGCCCCAAGCATCTCCAGTGCTTTTCTCGTGTAATCGGTGTCTCCGCAAAAGAGAACGCCTTTGAGGAGACTTTCCCCATCAGCCAGGGCAGCGGCTATCATGGCGCGGTGGGATAGGGATTTGGATCCTGGAATGGGGACGGAACCATTCATGTCAAAACCTTCATGACCGCGGTTTCCATCGCCTCCACGGGGGCTTCCAGACCGGTCCAGAGGCGAAATTGTTCAGCACCCTGGAAAATAAGCATGCGTACGCCGGAGATGGTTCGGCATCCAAGGGCTGCAGCCTTTTTCAGGAGCGGGGTTTCAAGCGGGTTATATACGATGTCCATGACCGTTTCCACGCGAATGGCAGAAAGGTCAACCGGTAATTGTTCCTCTTGGGGGTACATGCCCACGGGCGTCGCGTTGATGAGAATGTCCATGCGCATTCCCCTGATTTCCCCGATGGTGATATATGCGCTGTTCAGGCGCAGGGCAAGATCTTCCCCTGCTTTTTTTGACCGGGCCGCGATGGTGACCTTGCCGCCCTGTTCTTTCAGTCCGTATGCGATGGCCTTTGCCGCCCCACCCGATCCCAGGATCACGGTATTCTTTTTCCTTGGATCAACAACCTCCCGAAGGGCATCAATGGCCCCCGCAGCATCAGTATTATATCCAACAAGCGAACCGTCACGGTTTACCACCGTATTGACCGCGCCGATCTTTTCTGCAATGGGGTCAACGCGGTCGAGGAGGGGAATGATGTCCGATTTATAGGGAATGGTGACGCTCAGCCCTCTTATGCCCATGGCCCGGGCCCCCTTGACAGTGTTTGCAAGGTTCGTGGACTCAAAGGCGCGGTAAACGGCATTCAGCCCGTACGCCTCAAATGCGGCAGTGTGCATCACGGGACTCAGAGAATGGCGGAGGGGTATTCCTACCACCCCATACAGATCGGTATCTTCATCAATTTTCATGGCCGGTGAGCCTGTTCAGTATTTCCCATACTTCACGAACAGGAAGCTGTCCTTCTGCGGATTCTTCCCCTTCCTCCAGAGAAGCAAAGGTGAGAAATCCACCCAGCAGGGGCGAAAGGATGCGGCTGATACGTCCCTGAGAGCCCAGGCAGAATGCGATGAGGGGAATTCCGAGCCGACGTGCCAGGGGGAACAAATCGAGAATCGTCCGGTTATCTTCAATGTCCCTGGCCCGGGTTACAATCTTCACAATATCGGCCCCGGTGGCCGCCATTTTTCCGAGGAGATTGGTGAGGACCTTTGGGGAAGGAGTCCTATTGAGGATATGCCGTGACACGATTATCCGCGTATTCTTCCTGTTTCTGAAAAGAGGCTCCCGGCAGATCAGGGGAATGCTGAATTCCACGTCAATAAAATTCGCACCCCTCTCAACGGCCTCTTTCAAGAGCCGTATTCGCGTAGCATAATGGGCCCTGCCGTTCCCCCCTTCTTTTTTGGAGCGGTAGGTGACAATGATAGGTTTCGGCGCATTTGTTACAATCTCGAGGAGATCAAATTCCTCTGTGCGGTCAAGCCGGACCTCCAGCAGCTGGGCGAGGGCGGCAGAGCGCCGCATCTTGTCCAGGACCTCTCCGGTATTCCTTCCCCATACGGGAACGGCGATCTGTACATCCCGCACCATTTATCCGGTCCCCCGGGATTCCTGACCGGCAACGGCCCTCCACCGCAACAGGTGATCCGCAAGCACGATGGCCACCAT
>Ga0164318_10000187_pt1 | contig 40169 bp, 41 predicted proteins | sample GuaBasSedimGuay9_FD_113734 | JGI IMG/M metagenome (GOLD analysis project Ga0164318, IMG submission 113734) | Subseafloor sediment microbial communities from Guaymas Basin, Gulf of California, Mexico - Guay9, Core 4571-4, 0-3 cm | ecosystem: Environmental > Aquatic > Marine > Hydrothermal vents... | reverse complement strand
GAATGAGAAATCTTCCGTGGTTCAAGCGCTATGTGAACATGCGTTGGGTTTTAGAGGCGAGATTTAAGACATTTAAGAGGCTGTTTGGGCGTGTAGTGCGTGGTAAGAGCGAGGCAAGCCGATTAAAAGAAGTTCTGTATAAGGCGTTGTTATGGAACGTGCTGGTGTTGCTAGCGAAACTGGCGAATGGCCGGAAAAGAAGCTTTAATAAGGATGAAAAAATTATTATTTGACAAACCATAATATCTATTATAATATCTAACGTTATCTAATTCGTCGAAGACCCTTAATTTCGGTTAGATCAACCTTCCCCTCCATAATTTTACGCAATGCTGCCTCTTTTGATAATTTCCTTGAACGCATTAGTGTACGAACTAATTTTCTTATTTTTTCAAACTGAACCAAAAGACGTTTCACTTCTATTGGATTTGCTCCCGAACCAAAAGCTACACGCTCTATCCTTTTTCTATCTTTAAAAAGAGAAGGATCATCTAATTCCTGCGCAGTCATGCTTTTTAAAATTGCCAGTTGGCGCTTTATAGAAGTTTCAATCATTTTATCTGTAATACCCTTAAGTTTAAGGGTGTCTTTTATCCGTGATAGAAACCCTTGACCGCCACCAACTGATTCATAATAAGCTAATAGATCTCTCAAGGTAAATCTCCCAGAAAGTATCGCTTTTGGCGTACTTTCGAGGATCTCCTTTAATAAATTTGGATCAGGCATGCCAAGCAATCGTGCAACAAAATATTCTGGAACATATGGCTCTAAATCCGAGATTTTCTCGCCCGTTCCTATAAATTTTATGGGAGCGCCTGTAGCCGCCGAGGCAGCTAATGCTCCGCCACCTCGTGCAGAGCCATCTAGCTTAGTTACGATAACAGCCCCGACCGGTGCGGCTTCAGAAAAAGCTTTTGCTTGATCATACGCTCTCTGCCCAATAAGACCATCAATTACTAATATTGTTTCATCAGGATGCAATACCTTAGCTAATTTTTTCATCTCATCAATAAGTCCTTTCTCTTCTTTATGCCGTCCAGCAGTATCTACGATTAGTACATCAGCTTTTTTAAATTGTTTAAGGGCCTTCTTTACAATCTTAACAGGATTTTTTTCATTCTTATCACCAAAGAAGGGAACTCCAATGCTCTCAGATAATTGCTTTAATTGATCATAAGCTCCGGGTCTATATGTATCTGCACAAACCAAGATTACTTTATATCCCCTTTTCTTTAGATAATTCGCTAGTTTTGCAGCCGTCGTCGTTTTACCACTACCTTGGAGCCCCACTAACATAATAATGTTTTGTTTTCCTGGTCTTACATTCAGTCTATGACTCTTTTTTCCCATTAAACTAACTAATTCCTCATAGAGCGCCTGCAGAACAATATTATTTAGAGGGATGCCCTCTGGAATTTTCGTCTTTAAAATTTTTTCTCTTATTCTATTTGTTATTTCTGATGCAAGCATTACACTTACATCCGCGTCGATTAATGTCCTTTGAAACTCCATAAGGATATCATTTAGAAGCTTTTCATCGATGTATGGTAAGCCCCTGATTTTGTTAAATAGCTTCTGCAGTGAACTTCTAAAACTATCAAGCATTTTAAATACCTCATAATACTAATGATAAGCCCCTATAGTTAAGCTTATCGAATAATAGGTTTTATCAATCAACTATTACTTTAGTATTATCAATATGGGTTCACTAAATGGTATTTTAAATATTAATGAGCGGTCTTAAATGAGAATCTGGCAATGGCTATCCAAAATCGGCGAGGATCATAGACGTTTATTACTAAATAGTAGTATGCAAGGGGATCAAAGATCTGTCTGGTTTTTGCTTAAACATGTTGAAAGTTTCGTAACGTCCAGAAAAGAGCTTGAAAAAATAGCTAAAAAAATTTTGAAAAAAATTAAAGAAGATGAAAATCTGGCTGTAAAAGCATTAGCTCACGAGGTTTTAGGCAAGATCTTCTTCGAGAAAGGAATTTTTTCAGCCGCAGAAGCTCAATTCAAAGAGGCTTATGATGCTCTAAAGAAAATTGACGCTTTAGAAAGAAGCGAAGCCGCTTTAAAATTATTAACTTGGTTGGGTCTCACTTCATTAAGACTTGGGAAATATAGAGAGGCCGAAAATTTCCTCGAACGTGTTATTATGCTATTAAGAGAAAGGTACGGTGAAAATACGATTGTAGGAGAAATTATGTCCCTTTATGCTGATGCAATAACATATAGAGATCCTGAAGAGGCAATTAATATTTATGAAAGCGCGCATAATATTCTAGTCAAAAGTCCAGGGCCTTTCCTACTTAGTAATGCAGTTAAATTATCTTCCGCATTATTCTTCAGAAGATACACTAATGAGGCCGCAACCATTCTTGGAGAAAGCTTTAAAGACCTATTAAAGATCACTAAATGGCTTAATATTGAAATAATTAAATCGATGAGGATCCTTTATAATAAGACTCTTGGAAAAGCAATAACACATATTGATCTCTCTTACGTAAGCGATTTATGGTCCCTATCTATTGGTTTAGAGGGAATTAAAGGGCTTTATTTCGAATATAAAGCGGCAATAAAACCAATAGTAAACCTAGCTTCACTAGAAGAAGTTAATAAGAAAATCCTTCGAGCAGCCCAGACTAGAAATCTATCTTTATTAGATGCCCTTATTAATGGCAAGGAAACAAAAATTAGACTTTATAGTAGTAACTTTTTGTTAAAAAGCACAGACATTATTAATAGGTCTCTAGCTTTTGCTTTTGATCGTCTTTATAGAAAATTTGGAACTGTTAATCTGCTATTATTCCATAAGACTCAGAATCCAGAGGAATATGTAGTAATCTTATTAAGATATCCGAAAAAATCTGGCATAATCAAGAAAATAATAGTCTCTGAAGACTTAATTAAGTCAGTACCAGAGAACCCACAGGAAGGTTCTAAAAAAATAAAAGAAATCCTGCCAGAAGATATCTTAGAAGAGATTTCTAGAATGGAAGGAATTCTTCTGATTTCTCCCTCTGATTTACTTCATGAGGTAACATGGGAAATCTTACCGTATAATAACCAGAGATGGCCGTATATTTCTCTTAATATTCCTGTAGTTAGGATAAGTTCGATGTTTGAGTTATTGCGATGGAATTTCGGTAATCGTGTGTATTCCTATGGGAAGCTTGCTTTGATTCAGCACAATAGAGAACGAAAGAAGGAAGGTATCTTTGTTTCTAATGAGCTAAAAAAGAAGGGACTTAGAGTTATTAGAAATATTGGCGATAGTATTTTCTTGGTCCTAGGAGAATATATTTCTGTTTTACACTATATAGATAAAATCATTGAAACACCAAATGGTAACATATTTATAAAGCTTGGAGACTTTCCGCTCTCTATCCGTGATATAGAAATTCTAAATATAAGAGGCGGCATTGCGATCCTAAATGTTAGTAATTCTATAGCATCGATAATCGATGAATTTGGATACCATAACCTTCCAATAGCATTTAATATAAGTGGTTTTTCGTCTTCAATAGCCATAAATGGCTCAATCGATGTTAAGAAAAGCAATCTACTTCCATTATTATACTATCTTAACAATGGCGAGGAAATTTGGTATCATTTACTTAATATAAGAAGGAATCTCTATGATAGCAACTCTAGTTACTGGTATAAATATGTCCTTTATGGAAATCCATTAACACGGCTTGGGTGAAAAAAATTGTCTAAAAATAAGAGGGGTCTACTTATCGTAATTGAGGGGATTGACGGGTCTGGAAAAAGTATTCAGAGCCAATTGCTTTATCAAGAACTTTTGTCAAGAGGAATCCCCGCCGAGCTTCTATTCGAGCCGACGGAGGGAAAATACGGAAAACTTATTAGAAAAAAGCTCAAGAATGCAAGCTTGACACCAGAAGAGGCTTTTAAGTTATTTGTTTTAGATAGAAAAGAAAATGTTATGAAAAATATTCTCCCAGCACTAAAAGCTGGAAAAGTTATTATCATGGATAGATACTATACATCAACGATAGCGTACCAAGGAGCAAGCGGTATCCCCATACAAAAGATTCTTAAGGAGCATCAATTTGCGCCAGAACCCGATTTAGTATTTATAATAGACATCCCCGTTAGTGAGGCTTTTAAACGCCTTAGCAAGAAAGATTCTGACGCTTTCGAGAAAAACTTTGATTTTTTAGAACGCGTAAGAAAGATGTACTTAGATCTCCATAAATACATTAATAGTAAAGTTATTATTCTTGATGGAAGAAAGGAGTTATCCCAACTTCATAATGAAATACTAAAATATACTCTAGAATTTATAGCTAAAAAGCATGAAAGTCTAGAAGGTGAATAAAAATGAGCGAAAAAAGAGTTATAATCCCGGGATCTTATGCTAAAATATCCTATGAGATTCGAACCGAAGACGACCAATTAATTGAATCTACCAAAAGTAAAGAGAAAAAAGATGATACTGAAATTGAGATAGACCGACCAATAATAGTAAAACAAGGAAATAAAGAAATTTTATTTGATGATGAATTACTAAATATACCCGAAAATGAGGAAAAAGAGATTATACTACCTCCAGAGAAGGGTTTTGGAAAAAGAGATCCAAAGAAAGTAGAGTCTATCCCACTTAAGAAATTAAGAGCAATGATAGGCAGACGCAATATCCAAGTTGGCGATGTTCTTTATACTGAAAATCGGGGATATTATGGCACGGTAAAGTATATTGGAAGCCGAGACGTTCTTATTGATAGAAATCATCCCTTTGCAGGTAAAAAGTTAATAATCAAATTGAAAGTCCACAAGATAATTTACCCAACAGATCCCCCAGAAGAAAAGTTGAAATTCATCGCTGAACGTTATTTCGGATCTGATATTGCTGAAAAATTCAGTTTTAAATTGGCAGGAGATCAGCTTTTAGTTCAAGTCCCCTCAGAAATTTTAATGGATCTAAACGTGCGCGAGCTTCTTAGAAAAATATATGCTCCAAGAAAGGATTTCGTAAATGAGCTCTTTGCAGAGTTGAATTTGAAGAAGATCGAATTTAAAGAGGAATTCCTTATAGGCCGGCCTGAAATAAAATTACCATCAATAAAATCGGAAACAGAACCAATAATTACTAAAGAAAAAGTCGAAGTAGTAGAAGAAAAAAACATCAAAGAAAATCAGGATGTACCAGAAGCTGAAAACAAATAAAATTGTTTATTTTTTATTTTCTATATGAAAATCCCCAGCGATTTTCTGCGGCAATGCCCCTCCTAAATTCAAGCATCTCTCTAGCACCAATTACTGCCTTTGCAATGGCCAATAGCTCCTTTGATTCATTTAAAACGAAGATTTCATCCTCTGCGCGTATTTCGCTATCTGCATCTAGAACAAATTTTGAGAAGATGCTCTTCCCATCTCTTATAAAGGGTTCTGCGTCATCTCGTACACATATCATATATCTCATGTTATCTCTGAAATTTTCCCAGATTCTATGTGCAAGTAGTGCATGGGGAACGATCTTAAAATACGAAGGGGTTACTGCACCTAATAGCCATTTTTTGCCCTTCTCTATAAAAAGTTCTTGAAGAGGTCCTTCTGGCATTTCTTTTCCTAATTTCTTTTTCTTTTTGGAGATTTTTTCTATTTCTGGTAGAATTACGCTTTCGATTTCGATTTCCTTAATATCTAGAGCATAAATCTTACGAAGTCTCCCAGTAGATCTCGAAAATTCTAGATCTACTTTACTTATTATTTTTGTACTATCGATTCCAAATTGATAATTGAGGATACCACGGACTATATGCAACTTTTCTTCCTCTTTGGGAATTATTCCCACGTCTTCCCCAGTATAGATACTTTCGATACCGATTTTTTTACCAAGTTTCTTAGCCAGAGTCTCATCTGAATCATAGACAAAGATTTCTTTAACTCCTCTTTCTCTTAACATGTTAACAAAATTCTGAATAAATTCTAAGGTGTTGTTATCAATTTTTTCGTGGAAACTCATATGCTGAAATAGAGGATAGACTGTTCGAACTTCTCTAGGTATTACTCCAAAAATCGGGCTAATAATGAAAACCTGCGCTCCTAACGTTGAGGGTAAATAATTAGCTCCATCCGCTGTGGAGATTATTACTCGATCCGACCAAATATACACTCGATTCATAATCCTTCTTTTATAACGTTGAACAACAGGTAAATTTGCTTCTTCAGGGCGTGTTATTTTGAGTCCTTTCCTCTTAAATGAAGGTTCAAATGATTCAAAAAATGAGAATCCTCTCTTATTTCTATGATCTAAAAGCCATCTATATGCACGCGCGATTTCCGGGTGCGCACTAGCTCTAGCTGCAACTAATTGCCATAATGTACCATCCAGAATTGCCTGCTTAATGCGTCTAATCTCTGCAATTGAGACATATAGGTTATGCATAGCAAGTAAATGCTGCCGAGCCATATAGTCCATAGATCTCAGCTCTTGTGGTGTATATCTTGAACATATTGGGCATTCACAGGGGAAATATTTGAGATCCCTTAGATTAAGAGAACCATTTGGTGTTAGATACCTATCATCTTTTGCATAAAGCGCATATGCTGCACTATCGAAGCTGTCATAACCAACTAGAACGAATAAAGAAAACATTGCAGGATGTCCGGCTCCAAATAAGTGAACTGGGTACCTTGAAGGCAGCTTTTCTTTAGCAACAACGGAAGATTTAATCAATTGCAATGCTCTATAGTTCTCCATTAATGGTACGATACTTCCGACAGCATACATTGGAAATGGATATTGCGTCATTAAGTTCACGGATAATTCTACTAGATCATTATATGGAACCCCATGTATTGGACCAACCCAGATCACCTTAGAGTCATCAGAAACATACCCAGCATCTACAGCCTCTTTTGCTCGTTCCGCGGTCACTTCAACTGATTTTTTTCTTTTTTGATATGCACCTTTTGCTACGGGTGTATCTAATATTACACCAATATCGACACCAATTTTCTTTTGAAACTCAATAATCTCTAGATTCGTAATTTCTACATCACCATACACCATCAGCTGGAAGGCCCCCGAGTCCGTCATAATTGGACCTTGCCAGTTATATACGTCATGAATTCCCTTCTTTAGAACAATTTCTCTTAGTCTCTCATCCTTGTATAGAAGATATGAATTCGTAATAAAGATCTCATATCCCAGCTTTTTAAGGTCATCTGTTGATATTATAGGTAAGTGAGGATTTATTACCGGTACAAACGCTGGTGTTTCAATAGTTCCATGGGGAGTTACTAGTTTTCCGATTCGTCCTGCGCCATCTTTCGCTTTTATTTCAAATATTTCATGCACATATAACACCTACTCAGCAACCATGATAAACACAATTTTATTACCCTTAGTGTGCCCAGATATCAAAGATATATTCTAAACATTCAGTTTTTCTTTCTCGAATCGCTCTTTACATAAAAGACTACTGTTCGTCCTCGTATTTCTCCTACAGCAATATCTAATTTGTTAGCGAGTTCGATAGCTAAAGCAATCACATCCTCTTTTTTTGGAGCAAGATTCCTCTGGAATTTTGCTTTAATAAATTTTTTCTTCTTAATTAGTTGTTCGATTCTTGTTATTACATTAGTAGATATCCCGCTTTTTCCAATCATTACATCCGCAGATCCTTGTTGCATAAGAGCTCTGATTTTATCAATCAGTTTTTTCAAATCAATCAACTCTCAAAATTGATAATACAAGTAAGTGCAGTGTATTTAATTTATTTCTGTTCTAGAAACCAATTGAATCATACTAATATAGTTACTTTCCTAAGAACATATATTTTGAAGGAGATATGGCGGCCCCGGCGGGATTTGAACCCGCGTCGCGGGCTTGACAGGCCCGCATGCTAACCTGGCTACACCACGGGACCTTCATATTTGAATAATCAAATGTCATTTCCAAAGTAAGATTATTTTTAAATTTAACTTAGATTCTACTAATTATTAAGAATTTAAATTTGCTACTTTTAGCATACCTAACAGATTCTTTTTATCACATAATCCGCGTAGATTTTAAGTATTATTAAATCAGAAAAACTTATAATTAAGTACATATCTAATGTCAGATACAATAAAGCGAAGGAAAAATATAGTGAATTAAATAGGAATGGGCCCGTAGCTCAGCATGGATAGAGCGACGGCCTTCTAAGCCGTAGGTCGCGGGTTCAAATCCCGCCGGGCCCGCCACAAAAAATTCTCGGAATATCAAGCAAAAATTGTTTTCAGGATTCTTGCTCCATTAATCTCTCACGAAACTCTTTTAAGAAATCGATATAAAAGGAATCTTCTTGCCAGATAATATGCTCTAATCCCAGTTCTTTTATTCGATTCCTTTCTTTATTAAGAAATTCTTCTAGTGTAATTTTCTTTTCTTGTTTTTCCTTTAGTTTTTTTATAGTACCACTAACTAGAAAATCGTTCAAAAAAATTCTTTTATTACCGATTTTCCTTAATTCGAAAAGAGCCATCCGGAGAATATCCATTCCTTTAACCGGAATATTAATTAATATTAACTTTCTTTTTTCATTAACTTCGATAACTTTGAAAAATGTGGCTATAGCACCAAACAATCCAAAAAGCTCCATAATTTTCTTCCTTAGAAATTTAATAACGCTTTCAGGCGAGTCCGTTCCAGAGAACTCTATTAGAAACCAGCGATCTTTCTCTCGTACCATGTGTTTTCATCCTGTTGCTCATCGTAGCTTTTAAATATTGGTGGGCGGGGACGGATTCGAACCGCCGACTTCCGCGTTGTGAGCTTCGCCCTCAGAATCTACAATCGATTCTGAGTGCGGCGTCATAGCCACTAGACCACCCGCCCATCCAAAATTCGTATTAATATAGGAGCTCAATAATTTTATTAAAAGATATTCCTCCTGAGGTATACTTCATATAGTCAATGTTTATGTTAATTATAGCCTTCGGATATATGCCTAATTATAGAGAGAAATTTGGTGCCGGGGACGGGATTCGAACCCGCGAGGCGATATCGCCAACGGCTTAGCAGGCTCGGCTCCGTACACTATCGTACACGGATCCGCCGCCTTACCACTCGGCAACCCCGGCATTATTTACGAGGTTTGAATTAATAGGAACTGTACCACACTTTAAAATTTTTATTGTAAGTGAATTAAAAATTTAACCTTACTAATAAATAAATATGCATCCTAGTTTAGAATATAACTAATAGTAGGTGCATTTAGCTAATAGATCTGACAAAGACCTATTATAAGCACGGAACAAGACAGATCTAGAATCAATAATGATGGTGATTAATTTGACAACAACAGAGGAAGGATTTATTAGTGCCTCTTATGCTAAGTATATAATTCAAGCGAAGATGTATATAGAGGGAATCGTTGAAAAACATGATATTATTGGTGCCATTTTTGGCCAATTAGATGGATTATTACCTAGTAGTATGGACCTCCAAGAATTACAAAGAATTGGAAAAATCGATAGGATAAACGTTAAAGTATCGCATCGGGAAGGAAAAACTGATGCAAAAATTATTGTACCATGTAACATGACTAAATTAGAGGTCGCAGTTCTTGCTGCAGCACTAGAATCAATAGATCGCGTTGGACCAAGTAAAGCAGAAACGTCGATAATAAGAATTGAGGATATAAGAAAGATAAAGAAAGAAAATATCGTTAAAAGAGCCGCTGAAATTCTCAGAAGATGGGATGATATTGTAGCGCCAGAAAATGCAGATATTCTTAAGAGAATTGAAGAAGAAGCAAAGAAATCAAAAATTATTATGGTAGGTCCAGAAAAGTTGCCAGCAGGACCTGGAATTAAAACTAGCGATGAAATTATCGTAGTGGAAGGCCGTGCAGATGTAGTAAATCTACTAAAACATGGTTTCGATGCAGTTATAGCTGTTGAGGGGACTCATATACCCAAAACAATTATTGATCTATCCAAAAGAAAAGTAGTTACTGCCTTTGTGGATGGTGATCGTAGTGGCCTACTTATATTGAAGGAATTGTTACAGGTTGCAGATGTTGATTATATTGCAAGAGCCCCTAAGGGAAAGGAGGTTCAGTACCTTTCACTTAAAGAAATAAAGCGAGCTTTATCTAGACGAATTCCAGCAGAGAATTTAAAGATAGATATCGAGAAAGCCTTATCGCTTTTTGATGAAACATCGGAATCTCAGAAAGAAACCAAGATCGAGGAGAAAAAAACTGATGAAGATGTAAATAAAAATAATGCACAGAAACCTTTGCTCAGGTACATGCGTAAATTGCTTGGTACAGAAAAATTTCTTTTATTAGATTCCAAGTATAGTAAGATCCTATCGGGGAAAATCTCAAAGTTACCAGAATTAATCAAAAAAGTAGACAAGAAGGATCGAATGATCTTATTGGTTGACGGTAAAGTAAGCTCCGAGTTGCTGGACAACATTAAGGATACAGGCATTATTCTCGTAGTTGGCCGAGATATCGATAATAAAATTGTTGGTAAGACGAAAATAAAGGTTGAAAGTATTGAGACTCTAAAGGATAGAAAGACATAACTCCCTTTATATCTTCTTATATTCTTTTTATATCTTCATAAAGAAATGGGCCCGTAGCTCAGTATGGATAGAGCGACGGCCTTCGGAGCCGTAGGTCGCGGGTTCAAATCCCGCCGGGCCCGCCACTCATTTTTTTTGAATTCAGAAATAGATGGTATCTACACTACTTTTCTGGGTCGGTTATTCCTGCTTCTGTAATCTGTATCCTTGTTTTTGCTGGAGGTAATCTGCTTGAATCTAAAATTTCTATAGAACGGATATTCTCTTTAACAAAACTCAGAAACAACCGAGTATCAACATTATGTGCGAGAACATGCCCACCAATAGGCTTTATCGGTCTTCCGAAGAAAACATCAGGCATAGCAACAACCTGATTCGTCACAAGGCCAACAATATCATACGTTTCTACAAGCCTTCTTAGGCTTTCGATCATAGAGAGAATCAATCTTTGTCTTTCATAAAGCTCTCCTCTACCAGTAAAATCTGCTCTCGGCAACTTGGTTAAGGAATCTACAATTATGAGCTTAATATTATTCTCCTTTAGGACCTTAACAAGTTCATTTATCATGCGCATTTGATGATATGCGTTTTTTGGCCGCCCTACAAAAATCATATCTAAAGCCTCTTTTGGCTCGATTCCAAATCTTTTGAATATCGGCTCTAATCTGCTAGGTACGAAGGTATTCTCAGAATCTATCAACACAATACCAATTTTTCCGTCATTTAATCCGCCTTCTTCTATTGGTAAAAAAGCAGTTGCCATAGCAGTATAACAAGCTTGACTCTTTCCAGTTCGATATTCACCTGCTAGTTCCGTAACTTCTCCTGCAGCATAACCGCCACCGAGAATTTCATCTAAATTTTTTGACCCCGTATGCAAAAATTTTCTTTCTTTTTTTTCTACTAAAATCTTAGAAGCCCGCTCAAGACCAAAGATTTTCTTATCATGCTCTTCTATAATTTTAATAGCTTCTTCTACAACTTTTTCTGCCGTCTCTACGGAAAAACCCGCAATTTCTGCAAGACGTATTGGATGAAATATTAGTACATCTTTGAGTAAGAATAATCCGGCCAACTTCAGTTTTTCCTTTGTTCTTGATGAAACGGATTTAAGAGCATCAATTGATAGGCTCTCTACACTTTTTTTACTCAACTAGACCACAATCCTTGGCATTCTCATTTGCGTTCAATTATCAAAAATTAAGGAAATGTATTTTAAAAATGTTTTATAGAACTGGATTTTATATTCTTAGCTCCAGATTAGTTGTTAGCTCCCCTAACGCTACTTCCCCATTGCTAAAACCAATTAAAACATAGACCTTCTTATTTCCTTGCAAAATGTCTAGACTCCATGGTACACTATCGAATTTATTATTTGTAATTTCCTTCAGAGATTCACCAATTTGTACTAAAAATATCCTTTTCCCGGCCAAGATCAGAGAGTAAATCCCAGAATCTATGTTTAAAATTCTCATTTTTTTAATCCAACCTGGTAATTTAAGCTCATCTATAATTGTTTTTGTTGTAAGATCGATCATGTAAAGTACTGAAAGATTCTTCTTTTTAAGTTCATTCAAGCCTACTTGGCTACCCATTATCAGATTTTTTTGATTATCGGTCTCAATAATGCTCCCGCATTTCCACTCAATATTTGAATTTATAGTTAATTTAGACTCTATTTTTACCGCATTGTTGTCAAAAAAAGCCCATAGCAACTTATTTTTAGCTATAATAAGGAACCTTTTGTTATAGCTATCTAAGTTCATGACACCAACAATTGTCTGGTTTATAATATCAGAAACGGACCTTTTATCTATAGTTTCTAGTGTATTCTTCTCTAATAAAAAGTAGTTTACGCCTGTTGGATTTTTCTGTACTGTTATAAGCAGATACTGATCTTTCAACTCATAAAGTAAAGTGTCTGTCGGCACTCCGACCAAGGGAATTACGGCTTTTTTTTCTAATTCGCAAGATTGATTGATCAAATAAAGATTGATTCTATCCTTTGATCCAACAATCACGAACTCCTTCTCTCTAATTGGTTTAGATTTTAGTAAACTAACACCGACAAAGGAGTTCCTAGATAAATCCTCTGAGAATTTGCTATTAAAATTCTTATCTAAAAAAGATAAATACCCGTTTCTAGTGCATCCAACAATAATACATGCAATATTATCCCAATTTCTTTGAGTCGTAGGAATTGTTAATACTCGTCCATGCTCAATCGGGGCTTTAAGTATACATCTCTGAAGAACTTGCCCCTCTCTATCAAGAAGTTTAAGGTTTCTATCATAACTTGCAATTAACATCCGTAACTCATTTGTGTTTTTTAAATATAGTCTACTAAATGCTATGATATCGTCAAATAATCTCCAAAGCGGCAATTTTGTATCCTCATTCAAAGTGATTTATTTTTATTTAGTAAAAACCTACAAGTGAAACATAAGTCTTCCGACTTCAAATATATAATTAGAGGACAAGAAGAGACTTAAATCATTTAATTTGAGGTGAATGATTTGGAGATAGAGCATGAAGAACCTTTAATGCTATGGGATATCATAAAATTACTTAAGAAAAGAAAGGGTGATGCCGATTACTGGGACATCGCTGATCAGAGACGAACCTATGAATATGCCATAAATAAAGTTAGGCTTAATGAAGACGATGCCAGAGAATTGTTAAAGGAACTAATAGATAATGTTCATATTCCTAAGATCATTGCAGTGCAACTTGTAGACATTCTTCCAATTACGATCGATGAATTAGAGCCCTTTCTACAGCAAATAGAACTATATAGAGATGAAACCCTACCAAAGGAAGAACGTGAAACGCTAACTAAAAAGCTTTTAGATATACTGAGGGAATATTGGAAAAAAGCTAAGCCCTTGACATCAATAATTTCAGAAGAAGAAAAGGAAGAAAAAGAAATTTAGAAATAACTACTTTATTTAACAGCTTTCGTGTAATTTACGTCTTTAACAATGATTGGTGCAGTTAGCACTGGTATATTTTGTTCAAGCCACCAATGAAAGATCTGCCTTCTTTCCTTTCCAATAGCTATAATATTTGATAACATTCTTAACGTATTATCACTTAGCCTTAATCCACGAACTGCTGCTGCTATCTCGCCATTTTTTACTAGAAAAACGCCATCTCTTATAATTCCTGAGAAATCGCCTGCCATATAATTCTGGAATCTGATGTAAGTTACATTATGAATTACTAGTCCGTTTCTTATGTTTTCGATCATTTCATTTATACTCTGATCGCCAGGTTCTAAAACTAGATTCCAAGCTCGGGGCGAAATCCATCCCGCGTTTCCTGTTAACTCACTACCAAACTTTTTGGCTGTAAATCTATTATGAAGATATGTCTTTAACTCACCAGATACTATAAGCTCATTAGCACGTGTAGGAGAGCCCTCATCATCAAAAGCTCTGGAATTGTATGCTCCTGAGAAAAGAGGATCATCTTTTAGATTAACAATTTCTGGGGCCACGTTGGTATGTAATTTTTTGATAAAAAATGACTGCCCCGTTTCAACAGCAAATGCAGATGTCGCTCCACCGACGAGATTTAATAGCGCTGCTGTTGCATCATAAGTGAAAAATGTATCATATCTTCCAGGATCTATTGTCTGATATTTTTGGGATAATTTCGCTGTAGATGCTGCCTCTTCCGCCACTTTTGAAGCATCTATTTGGCTTAATTTAGTACCTGCAATAGATGCATGTCCTGTTGATTCTTTATCCATAAAAGCACGAACATCGAGATACACTTGTGTGCTTTCTTGTGTTAGTTTGGAACCATTACTCGTTATTAAACATAAGAACATGGCTTTAGATAATAAAGTTCCTGCCATTCTCTTAGCACCGGCTTTCTTACCAGAATCAATTACATCAAAAGCCAAATTTACGTGCATTTCTGGATTCTTTAATATATTCTCATCCCAGTTATCCTTAAGCTCTGGATATTTCATTGATGGCTCGGGTAGTGGTGCATAATCCTCTCGTGGGGGTACATTCTTAATATACATCATTAATTGATTAGAAATTTCATCAATATCAGAAAGCGACGCAAGCCCTATTTCAAAAACGACTACTTTTTTATCCTTATCGATCATAACTCCAATATTTGTTTCATCCCATGTTTTTGTTGCAACAATTTGATTTACCGCAAAGCGAACTTGCCTCGAAATATGTGAGTCTATTAATATGGCAACCGAATCTACACCTTTATCTAAAAGCTTAGCTAATAATTTCTCACCTAGGCCTATAATCTCGTTTTTTCTCTCAGAGAGTTCCATAAAATTCACCCCTTCAATACACGAATATTTCTAAGACGGATATTTGGACCTCCTGTCCAAACAGGAACGCCTTGCCCCGGATCCCCTTTCCCACAGGTAGCTGCCTCAAATTCCAAATTCTTATCAATTGCATCGATACTTGCGTAATATGCTGGCGTGGTAATCTCAAGTATTGGATTCCTTACAAGTTTAGTTAATCGGCCATTCTCGATTAACCATGCCTCTTTTCCAACGAATCTCATGTTGAATCTCCTATCGTCAATATTCCACTCACCGAACGTTTTGATATACACACCAAATCTAATGTCTTCAAGTAATTCATCAAATGTGTAATCTCCTGGCGCAACATACGTGTTTGCCATTCTTACTATGGGTTCTCTATTATATGCGCTTGCTCTTGCAGCGGCATTACTTTTAGTTCCGAATCTTACTGCAGTTTCTCTATTGTGGAGAAATTCATTAATGTAGCCCTCTTTAATCAAGAATCGAGGTTTTGCTTTAACTCCCTCATCATCATAGAGATAGAATCCATAGCTGTTAGGTATTGTGGGATCATCAATTACTGTAACAACATCAGAACCAATTTTCGTCTTTAACATATCAGGATTTACAAACGATTCTCCAGCCTGCGCGCCTTCGCGACCCCAAATCCTATCAGCCTCATACGGATGACCTACTGATTCGTGAGCAGCCAAACCGGAGACACTCGGTCCAATTATAACATCTAGTTCTCCTTCTGGGGGTTCTACCGCCTCGCGAAGGAGTTTAGATAAGGCCTTGGCTTCTCCTGCTAAGTATGTACTTAAATTCCAATCTTTTAGAGCTTCCCAACCTCTAGACTCGCCCTTCTGTATAAATCTTGTATCAAATTTACCATTCACAACTACTACAAAAAAAGAAAAGTAGGCAATCCTTGGTATAGAGCTTATGATTACGGTTCCCTCACTATTATAGAATACTTTCTCAGTGGATTTCTCTAGCAAATAATGCATCCGATTGGGTACTTTCGCTGTTGGATCCGCTTCGATTAAAGATTTATCGATCTCAGTAAGAAACTTAATTTTTTCTTCCATAGAAACATTCCAAGGATCGATTTTTGGTTTTACAAATAGACTGACATTAAAAGATGATTCCTCTGATAATTTTTCATCACCTAATCTGTTCGCTTTTGCCATCCGAACAGCATCTTCAACTATCATTCGTATTTTTTCCTTATTTTGCCAATCATCAGTAGCTGCAAAGCCCATCGAACCTTTCACGAGGACACGAATAGAGATGCCTAGTTCCTTGGATATGCCCATAGCATCAGGTTTCCCGTTTTTCAGAATGTAGACCCTCTCCGTATCATTTTGAATTCTTGCTTCGGCATAATCAACCCCTTTTGATAACGCCAACTCGACAGCATATCTAGCGAAATCTTCATCTAAAGAAAATTTCAAATCTTATCCCTCAGTAGAGTATTTTTAAAAAATTCACACGATTAAAAGTAATTACAAATAAATTTTTATTGCTATTGCTACCCAGCATTAAAATGTGAACAGCAATGAAAGAGATTAAGCAGAGTTTATTCAATAGATTCTGGAAGATTTGGACTGAAATTCTGGGTAAAGACAAGTTAGTAATAGTCTTGGAGGGAAAGCATGACGAAAAAGTCTTGAAGAAGTTACATTTCTCTGGTGTAATTGTTAAATGCCAAGCACATGGTATTGAAAAAACAATAGATAAGATTACTGCGGAAAAGCCACAAAATGTCTTAATATTAACAGACTTTGACAAAGCCGGAGAGCTTGAAGCAAGAAAACTTGGTTTGGAACTCGAAAGCTTAGGGATAAAAATTCTCAATAACTATAGAAATGAATTTAGGAGAATTTTTCCACATATTTCAAGGATAGAAGAGCTGAATAATCTTGTAGATGTCCTTATTGATAATATGCCAAGTTATATTCGATACCTAAGGAACATAAGGAACCTTAAGAAGATAATAGACTTAAAATCTCTGGAATAATTTCTGGAGGAATTTTTGTAAGCTCCGAAATTTTTGATATCATCTCATCTTTTCTAATACTTGCTTCCTTTAAGTCAGATACAATCTTTTGCATCATATCCCGTTTTATACCATATATGTTTAGGGGTATAGGGATCATATGCTCTAAAAGTCCCTTATAGTATAGCCTTAGCGTGCCTTTAATAAAATCTGATATCTTATCTAGATCTAGTTTTATGGGAATTTTGATTTCCCTACCAGTAAGAGGCTCTAAAGTTAAATTTGAATCGGATATTTCGATGGGATCATCGCCAGAAATTCGTACTTTCAGCTTCACATTACTGTTGTTCTTTATAGATATGACTATTATATCAGAATCAAATAGGAATTGCCGCTCCTTCGTAGAGACCTCTAACGATTTGGCTATCAGCGCATGAATAATTTCTTTTGACGGCTTTTTTCCCTTAAAAGTTACCTCGGCAAAGAATGTGCAGTTTCCAGAATTTTTGGCTCCAACTTTTATATGATTTTCTTTTCTATTGTTCAATTTAAACACTACAAGAGAATCAAGAGATCTAATACTTGTAATTTCTAACGGGTCTATTGAGATAATATCTTCATCATTAAATGATATACGTAGTGTGGATGTTAATCTTCTCGGAGTATATGGTAATATTCTTTTCTCTAAAATTTTCTTTTTTCCTTTAACTATTGCGATTTTTTCTTCTTTGCCGGATTTAATATGAACTGGAAGGCTTGATAATGTTAGGTACATGCTTCCAAATTTTCTACGTATCCTAATCAATTTTTTTTTAGCGATCTCTATACCCTTTGACGGGGATATCCTTTGACCGGATAAACTTATAGTACAGATTTTATTATTTTCTCCTGCGAGAATATTATTTGGTACATAAATTCTAGGAGCCTTTACCATTAATGAGATCTCTTCACGACCAGTTCTTACTAAAAGATCTTGATTTCCAAAATTTAATACCTCATCTACATGAAGACCTAGTGATGCTCCATAGCTGCTAAAGGTATCAATTTTTTTATTTTTCTGAATAATCATACCGGTATTGTTTTCTAGAATAACAATTATCTCTTCCTGATCGTTACCGTCTATGTCTTTTATCAACATCTCGGTTACGTTCGACCCAAGTTGGATATTAGACATCTCTGTCATTTTACCTTTTTCTTCATCTATCGCCAATATCCTTATGGAATCCGTAATCCAATCTGCTAAAATTATTTCTTTCGAGAAATCCCCGTTAGGATCTCCTATTTTTATAATATAGGGGTATATGGAGCGATATTTCTTACTCATTACAATTTTGTTATATTCAAAAAGAGAAATTCCATTTGAATGGCCTAGAACAAGAGTCTTACCGAAACTTTTACCTAAGACCCCAAATGTAGCAGACGCGACCGGATCAATTTCTAGTACTTGTAATACTCCTCCTTCTAGATCTAATATGGTGGGTTTTGAGCCACCAAGAAAAATCTCTTTTCCTCCATCAAAATTAATGTCATCGATGATAATAGAATGTAATGGGATCTCGCTAGATGTTTCATACTTCCATAAAACTTCTCCATTAAAATCTAAACCGTATACGGAACCTTTTCTAGTGATAGCTATTACCTCGTCTCGTCCATCATTATTAATGTCTACCGAATTTAGGTAGAGAATCCAACTATCAAGAGGATGTCCCCATTCTACGGCTTTCTCGGAAAGATTTACTAAGAGCAAATTCTTATGAAACGATGCATAAATATACTTCTCAGTTTCATTATTCAAATTTGCAGCAACAATACGCTCTGCAGGGCCTGAGAATTTGTCTGGAGAGAAACGCCAGATTCTGGATCCGGTATCACCCTTTATGACATAGATATTACCATCCCATGAAGAAAATATAATCTCTTGAATCTCATCATCATTAATATCCATAACAGTAATATCCCTTATAAGATCGTGTGCCTTATAATTCCAAATGTTAATAAGAGTCATTTTAATAACCTCTAGTAGATAAGCTCATTTTTTCTTTTAGACCGCTTAGAGTAAGCATATTTGATTAAAAAACATCAAATAAGTACAATGCATAGAAAAGTTTTAACATAAAAAAATTTTTAGAAATACTTTAGGTGATAACCCTTGGCAGGTTTCTTTAGGAATAGAAAGAAAAATACGACTGCCGCAGATCAAGATATAATTCAAAAGTATCTAGTTCAGGCGAACTATTACTTAGATGTTCTAGAGAAGCGTATTAGAGTATATCGATCAAAACTTAGGAAGGTAAATAAAATAGTCAGAGCTGCCGCTCAAAGAGGAGAAAAAGGGCTCCTCATAGAAGCTCTTAGAAGTCAAAAAATGATAAAAAGAAAACTGGCCACCTATATGGGCATCCATAACAATATTCAATTAATTGTCTCCAAAATAGAGGATGAGCAGTTCGTGAAAGCTTTTGTCGGATTAATGAAAGAAGGGAAAAATATACTTGAACTCGTCCGCAAAGATGTCGCACCCGATGAGCTCGAAGAAATTCGTGTTGAATTAGAAGACATGATTAGTAGCGCTGGAGAGACCGAAAAAATAATTGCTGAACCGCTATCTGAGGGAATGCCTTCAGAGGAAGATATTGAGGAAGAAGCTGAGAAGCTTATTGCTGAAGCGTCATTGCCCACGATTGAGGAAAAAGAGACTAAGAAAGAAGCCGAATTAAGCGATCTAGAGAAAGAACTAAAGGATATACTGAAAGAGGAATAAATTCTAATGCTATTTCTTAGTGATTTTATGATTTAACAGAGGCCATGGAATAAGTATCCTAATGGGAATATCGGAGTTCCCTCTAGAGAAAATTATTGCTTGTCGCATAGGTAAATTAGTTAGATCGTTTTTTGATACTGGGATGTCCATTATTTTATCAAGGGTATTAACTTGAATCGGTGTGCATCCGAAAAATGTAATTGTATTTACTGTCTTTATAACATTTGGATGTAGATCTTCCGGACTTTGTGTGCTAAATTCCATTCTGAGTCGGAACTTTCTCCCTTCTTTACATATACGATCTACCCAATTTATTGCTCGTGTTACATAGTCTCGTTCATCGTCATCATAAATGTTCCGAGGAAAGAAGTTATGTGCTTCATCTATTAAAATCATTGTTGGTGGATATCTCTCCTTAGAATCTGTCAGTTTTACTGACGCTATTTTGCTTATAACATGAAATACTACAATTCTTCGAGCCATATTGCTCTTTATATGATCTAGACGAAAGACAGAAACTCTTCCATTTCTAAGAATTTCCTTTATATCTATGTCATTAAAATTCGGGTTATCGAAGATTCCTTCTTCTAAAATTGGGGCTAATCTTCTTAGTAGTGCTTCTTTTGTCCGATTAGATATAAGATATGGATCGAAGTTCGAATTTTGTAGCCATTCATAGAAGTCCTCAAATGTGTGGCCAAAACTGTATTCTTTAAATTTTCTAACTAATCTAGGAAGTACAACATACCCTTGCGGTGATAATGCTGGCAGATAATATTGGAGTTGCTCTGGATTTATAGCATTAAATTTTATCGAAAAATAATTAACATTTGGGTCCGTTGGTTCCTCTTCTTTGAATCCGTTAGGTACCCACATCCATGTGATAAGATCTTCTACTTTTATCGGATTTACCTTTAGATCTTGCCATATCTTTTTGTCAAATGAGGAAACCACATTTCTTTCCAGAAATTCTGGATTTTCCTTTATCATACTATATTCATTATGCATATCGAAAATTATTATTGCTCCATTAACATAAGTTAGAAAGCCATAAACATCATTTTTACATTTTACAGTTTTTCCTTTCCCGGTAGACCCTAATACTAATTCATGCTCAAATAATAGATCCTTTCGCATCCTATATGCCAAGAATCTATTATTATTGGGATCTTTTATAGGATCTTCACCTATTAAAATTATTCCATATGGAACTCCCTCTTTTGGAAGACCAAAAATTTCATTGATCATGTTCTCAGGAGGTATAAAAGCAGGCGCCCGTATATGAGGCGCGAAATTTACGGTTCCTTTAACAATAGTATCAAAGTCCTTCTTTATCGAGCAGATAGGCTCAACCCCAAATACTGGTAATGTTTCAAGAAACTCAACATCGTTATATTGTATGAGCTCAGAAGTGAATACGACGTTGGGTATAAGACCTCCTCGCTCATACGAAGATGGATTTTCAAGGTCATAACCAATCGATTTAACAACCCCTGCTAGATACTCTCCTCGAAGATAATCATAGATTAGAATTGGAAAGCTAAGGCGTATTTTGGAGCACCATTCATAGGAAACCCGCACCCATAGAAGATTTCTATTAGAATCCCCAACAACAATTGAGATACTTTTAGGAACTGTTAAGAAACCTATCTCTTTACTTCCCTCAAGCCAGGGGAATTTCATTTTTTCCAGTGATATTCTCCTAGCTTCTAGCACCGCTAGATCATATTCTCTTTGGTTATTCAAGAAAAAATTAAGACTCCGATCTTCCATGAAACATCACCACTCTAAAGAACTTTGAGTACCCCACCTGATTTGATTAAAAAACAAGGGAGATTTATAACCCAGCTTTATCACAGTCTTTCTGAAAATTTCAGAAATCATTCTTTTTTCCAGCTCGCTAAATTTTGCAATACTATCTGCCCGAGATATAATATAGCTCATATTTCCTTCGCCTAAGAGTAAATCCGCAGTTATATAATCCAGTATTATCTCTGGCTCATATTCACTAAATACCCAGTAAGGTATCTCATATCTAATTAAATTCCCTTTAGGACTCATAACGTAGGTAAATACTGGTTTTATATCCAGATCTATCTGTAGTTTTATATTGCTGGCAAATTTTACATCCTTCAATAAAAAGAATGCACTTCTCCAAAGAGGCTTTAGATAATAGGCGAAGAAGTCACTGTCATACATATAATTACAGTCTACCGAAGCCATTACTGCTTGAGAAGCACAATTCTTTACCACATTTATCTGAGGAATACCTAACTTAGATAGCTCGATGTTCGTTTCAATATCATAATCGTACCCAAATGGAAAATACAGGGGGCCGTCTCTAAAAAAAAGGTCTACGTTCATACTGAAATTGTTTGCTAATTCTAGAGCTGTTTTTGACTCTATAAATGCTAAACTTTCCGTTTCTGCACGCCTCAAGTCCTCTTCAAAGTCGCGTCCCGAAGGGCCTAAAGTTCTTATTATAACTTTATATGGTCCTGAAACTCGAATAACATTTCTAAGACGCTGTGAATGGACAAAAATCCCACTTCGTGCTACTATTATTCTTATTGGATGCCCCCTAATCGAAAAAGAGGAACCATCAATTCCAATTATGTTCATATCCTTAAAAACAGTATGAGCACGCGCGTTTCGAAGCTTATATAAAAGCTTATCCTCTAGAAGCTCTACTAGATTATCATTTGTTTTCAGTGAATCAATAACTCTTTGGGGATCTGGCAAGAAATTTGTATTAACTATCGTTTTAGAGATCATTTTTTCTATAGCTGCAAGTATATTACGTTGACTTCCCCACGTAATGATACCAAAAGCGATAGACGTTTTAAGAGAACCCCGCTGGTCGGTGATAGACAAATCAGTCCCTCTGATGTTACCTAAGAAATACTCTCCTTTAAATACTATATAAATTTTATTATCTAGGGGATAAAAATATAAATTAATTAATTTCTCTGATTAAATAAGGGTAAATATGAAAAAATCATCTATTAGATCAGTTATTTTATAATCATGTATTCATTGATACCCACAATTATATTTTTCATTAAAAAAATAGATTTTCCGATAAAATCTTTTATCTCATCCAACTAAACTTTAATTTTATCCTTTTTTATTTAATATTAAAAAAATAAAGTAAAATTATTAATATACTAAAATATAGTTGGTATACTAATTTCGGTTTAATTTAAATAAGTAAAATAATGAGTTAAAACAAGGCAGATTAGTCGCGGGATTATTATGAGAAAAAAGTATCTCATACTTTGGGTAGCGTTAGTAGCAATTGTTTTATCGCCAGTCTATATCCAGAAAAGTTCTGCGAAAGAACTCCCGATTCTATCGATAACAAAAAGAGTAAGCAAGCCTATCGTAAAGGTAAATGAATGGTTCACTGTTATAATTGAAGTAGATAACATTGGAGAAAGTACCGCATACAACATTAGCATTAGAGATCATGAACTTCCATCTTGGGGCTTCCAAGTCCAAGGTCAGACTTCAGGTTCTTGGGATGAATTGAAGCCAAACCAGAAGGTAATTCTCGCTTATAATGTTTCTATTAGGAATTCTGCTATATATAATGTTTCCCTAGGAAGGGCAATAGTCCAGTATTATGATTATGAAGGTGAATTTTATGAAATTAGTTCTGAAGAAGCTTTCGTGTTAGTCTATCTGAGTACTTCAGAGGTTCATATAAATTGGCCGGATGTATGGAAATCTGTTACTCTCCAAGTAGGTCTAATTCTTAGCGTATTCTTAGTTCCTTTGATATGGATAGAGGTTTCTACATATAGAAGATTCCTTCGAGAATCTAAAAAGAAGAGAAGTATTAAATAAGGATTGCCTCTAATGATATATCAATAATTATTGGGTGACAAAGATGCCATATAAGCGGAAAAATCGTGGTAGATCTAAAGGACGAGGTAAAAAAGGAAGAAGTGAAACGGTTCATTGTTCGAACTGTGGGAGATTAATCCCTGCAGATAAAGCTATTAAAAAAGTTGTATGGGTACCTACAGTTACTGGTGCCATGGCTAAAGAATTAGAGAAGGCGGGCACAGTGATTCCAAGGAAGAGAGTTATAAGGTATTATTGTGTTTCTTGTGCAATACACTTTGGCATCGTAAAAATAAGGGCTAGAGAATCGAGAAAAGAATTACCCGAAGAACTTTTCTATAGAAAATATAGGGTAAAGTAATCAAAATCGTATTTTTTCTTTTTTAAAAAATATTAATCATGTTAATAGAATAAATTAAGAAATAGGTATCTCTAACCTTACTCTTCCTCAGGACCCTTTGGGACCTCGCCTTCTTTCTTTGCCTCGAAGGCCTCCTTTGCAGCAATGATATCATCAATTCTCAAAACCATAGTCGCAGCTTCTGTAGCAGACTTTATTGCATTTTTCTTAACTCTTAGTGGATCGAAGATACCGGCTTCTGACATATCACGAATTTCACCAACGACAGCATCGATTCCATATCCCACTTTACCTTGTGCGTGATATGTCTCCAACTCTCTTAATTTTTCGATTACATCAAGACCAGTAGATTCTATTATTGCTGTTGCAATGCTTTCTATTGCATTTGCATAAGCTTCGATTACCTTCTTCTCCTTACCACCAACTTTGTTTGCGTATTCTCTTAATCGTAGGGCGATTTCTATCTCTGGAGCTCCGCCAGCAGGCACAACTTTGGGCTCTAGATAGATATTCCTGATAACATTTAGCATATCATTTAGAGATCTTTCTGCTTCTTCTAGAGTGAGTTTTGTACCCCCTCTTAGGAGAATACTTACGGATCGTGGGTTTTTACATCCTCTTACAAATATTAGAGCTTCATCGCCTACTTTCTTCTCCTCTACGAGTGCTGCCTCACCAAGAACTTCTGATGTTAGGAATTCATCATTCATTATTACCTTTGCACCTGTAGCTTTAGCTAGTTTCTCCATATCACTCTTTTTAACACGTCTTACTGCTAGAATTCCATTCTTAGCTAAATAGTGTTGAATTATATCATCCATACCCTTCTGGCAAAATACGACATTAGCACCGCTGTTTATTATCTTTTCGGCCATTTCTTTGAGTTTCTCTTTCTCCCAAGTTAATAATTTGTCTATTGTATCTGAACCCATCATCACGTTTATATCAGCGCTCTCCGGTTTTTCTAGCTCCAAAGCATACGCAATTAGTGCAATCTTGGCATTTTCTATTTTCTTTGGCATTCTATGATGAACTACCTCTTTATCGATTACGATTCCATCTATAAATTCAGTATCCTCTAGGGAACCACCCTCTCTTTTCTCAACCTTTATTTCATCCAGAGGTATTTTTAAAACCCCATCCTCCTCGATCATGACCGCTTTTATTGCCTTAATAGCCATATCTGCAAATCTATCTGAAACACCCGCGAGAATTTTGCTTGCAACAGCAGTTTTAGCAATCTCTTTGATCATTTTTTCATCATTGACATCAACAGGTGTTGCAATAGACTCTATAATTTTTAGAGCCTCTTCTTGAGCTTTTAGATAACCATCGATTATTATTGTTGGATGAATATCCTCTCGTAGAAGTTCTTCGGCATTTTTTAACAACTCTCCTGCCAAGACTACTGATGTAGTTGTACCATCACCAACCTCTATGTCCTGTGATTTAGCAATTTTAGCAATGAATTTTGCTCCGGGATGTACTATATCAATCTCATCAAGTATGGTGGCTCCATCATTCGTAATTGTTATATCACCAAATTGATCAACGAGCATTTTATCCATTCCTTTGGGTCCGAGACTAGTTCTCATTATTTCAGAAAGTACTTTAGCAGCAAGGATATTATTATGTAACGCGTCTTTTCCCTTAGTTCTCTCAGTTCCTTCTTTCAATACTAGCACAGGTACACCTTCTGGCATAGCCATTACAATCACCATGTTAGAATTTTATATTATTTTGTGTAGGAAAATGGTTTTAAGGGTATTTAAGTTTTTTTTCATTTAATAGAGACTTTTTAATAGTTTTCTTTGATAAATCTTCTTTTTAATGATCTTGCCTTGCTAATAAAATCTGTTTAATTGCCATCAAAAACCTTAATTAAGATTTTAATATCCGATCTCGTTAGCTGGACGTCTAGGAAACTTGCCTTAAGTATTCAATTAGGGATTCCATAAGCCATAGTTTCTAATTATAAATCCAGAAACGCCTCGGAGTATTTTCGAATGATAAATCTTAGATATCCTATTTCAAGGTCTCTTCTTGCTAGAATTAATAACACACCCTTATTATCGTACGTCTTCGCGATCATTCTACTTTTTTTAAATTCCGCAAAAAAATACTCTGGGCATCCTAAGTCTAAATCTTCACTGGCGGTTAAAAGCCCGGTCATAAGTGTAGTTACCGTAGCTATAAATAAATCTATTTTAATTTCTTTAACTGAATGATATTTGGGCGAGACAAATTTTATCGTATTCCCTTGGCCCCTGATATAGAGTGCTAGAAGAATCTTATTTGTTTCGTTCGTTATATTTTCAAGAAGCTTTAGAATCTTATCATTATTTTCGAGGTCAGCCATTGGATCCACTCATAGAAACCTTAGAATTAACTTGGAGCCGGGGGCGGGACTTGAACCCGCGTCCACGGATTTCAGCTAAAGCAGATCTGCAGTCCGCTGCCATACCCCTCGGCAACCCCGGCACCGCCACTATTATGTTCTTATTTCGAAGGCATCTTAAAATTTTTGTCTGGGTTTCTGATAATATTATTCGAAAGTAATCCGTAATTTTATATTATGCTCCTATAAAAGGAATATTAAAAATATATTGTACTAAAATGATCTATATGGAATTTACATGAGGGGCTCTCTTGTCTGGTGAGGAAGTATATCCAGAAGGTACTGATGAACTCTTTTTATCTATAAAAAAAGCGGCAAAAAAATTACTTAATATGGGAAATAGAGATGTAATTTTTGTTTTCACACATATAGATGCTGATGGGCTCTCTTCTGGGGCAATATTAGCATACACATTGTTTAAACTTCAGAAACCTTTCGTATTAGTACCAATAAACCAAATTCATTCTAAAACCATAGAGTACATAGAAAAAACTTATGCTCCTGAAGAAGCTATTTTTTTAGACCTAGGAAGCGGATATATTGGTCAGATATTAGATAGCTTGAATCATTTAAGGGAACTTATAATACTCGATCATCATATTCCAGGAGCGCTTAAAACAGAACCGTCGATAAAAGTATATCACATAAACCCTTGGTTATATAATATCGATGGCGGAAAATACATTAGTTCGTCCGGTTTAGCATATCTTTTAGCGATTTCTTATAAGCAGCGGTTTCCTGAGATTATAAAGCTATCTAGACTCGCAATTACAGGAGCCCTTGGGGACAGCCAAGATATAGGAGTTCAGAGGGATTTACTTGGAATTAATAAACTTATTTTAAACCAAGCGATTCATGATAATATTATTGATGCAAAAATTGATTTACTTTTCTTTGGTAAAGAACAAAAGCCATTATATAGAACTCTCTCTGAATTTTATACCTTAATTTTACCAGGAATAACCGGTAGTGATGATGGAGCTAAGAAATTTCTCTTGGATATTGGTATTTTAGATGAAAACAGGGATCCAGATACTTTTTACTTCAGAGACTTAAATTCTGAAGAAAAAAATTTGCTAGTCGAAAAATTGCTCGAAAGAGCCATCTTCAACTATTCTGATATATCGAATATCGATGTATTACGAGACAGTTTGGTTGGATTTGTATATTACTTCAAAGAAGATAATATAAAAATCACAAATGATGCTAGAGAATTTGCAACAATTTTAAATGCTTGTGGTAAATCTGGTTTTCCTGAGATGGGTATACGTTTTGCTCTGACACGTAGTGAGGAATTAACTCGGCAAATCGTTAAGATAGTTAATGATTATAAAAATGAGATTTCACGGATAATTTCCAAAGCGTTAAAGGAGATATCAATCAAAGGGAATCTTTGTGTAATTAATGGTCAGAAGTTTATCTCTGAAGGACTCTCCAGCACAATCGCATCTATTATTTCGAGAATAATAAAAAGAGAGGAGTCCATATTAATAATAATCTCTAAAGCAAACTATGATATGCTTAAGATTTCAGCGAGAAAATGCAACAATTCGAACATAAATTTAAGAGATCTGCTGGTGAAAGCCGTTGAAAATATACAAAACGCCAGTGCTGGGGGCCATATAAACGCTGCCGGTGCATACATTCCCAAAGAATCTTTGGAAACATTTCTAGAAAATTTAACGAGGTTAATAGAGCACTAAAGGTGCATATTTATGATAATATCCCTAGCTGTAGAAATAAATCTCCAGTTTAATATACTAAATGAGAAACAAGTACGTAGTATATCCAAATCCGTAGAGCCTGAAAATGTTTTAGTACCTCAAGGTGTTATGCTTAAACAATATGTCGATGACAATGCAATTAAACTTAGTGGATCTTTTAATTTTAAAGAGAATTCCCGTTTGACACTATTATCCACATTGAGAACACTTGATGATTGGCTGAAGTCAGTAATTTTAGCATACAAAACAATAAATATGATTAATAACCTAATTATAGTCAAGCAGTATAATCACGATAGCCATAGACCAATGCTTAGGTGATTATTATGAAAAAGAACCCAAAGAAGGTGCCCATCACTGAGTTCCTAAAGAAGCTAAAGGATGTCGTAATAAAGCTAGCAGGGCGAATTAAAGATCTCGAATCTCAACTTTCTACTATAAATAACAGACTTACCTCCATAGAAAAAAGGGTAAATGACTTAGAAAAAAAATTTGGTACTAAAGTTCCAGTAATTCCGGGGTCCTCACAAGTTACAACTGCACCTATATCTCCCGTTATTCCTGAGCAGAAGGAAACTATTGGGCAGGTAGAATCGAAATCCACCGGCGTAGATGCAGAACTTATTAGTAAAGCAAAACAATTAGGTCTTGGAGATATCTTTGAGGGACTTGAGTCTCCCATGCCCCCGCAGAAAATTCCAACACCACCACCAGTACCACCAATCGAAACCAGCAAAAAGAAGGAAACTCCAACAACGAAGCCAGCCGGCCCAGCAACCCAACGAGCACTTGGAATCGAGGAAGTGCCTGAGGATGAACTTAAAAAACGTAAAGATGAACTACTTAAGGCTCTTGAGGATATAGATTTGATGTAGGTATTGCACCTTACGATTTTTATTTATAAATTTTGGACATTAAGCGATAAAAAGAATAGTGCTAAGTAGTACAAGAGGTGAAACCAAATGACTGATACTCATGAATATCCTGATTTTCAAGAGGATATCTTCATACTTGAGGAAATAAATTTAAACGATGAATTTTTAATTACTGGCTTTCATGGGCTCGGTGGTATTGGATATCTTACAACCAGATTCATTGTTGATATGGCGTTAAAGCAGAATTTGGGAAAAAAGATAGGTTATTTGCTTGGGCCCAAGATTCCGCCTTTCATAGAAGTTCTAGATAATGGCAGCTTTGGTTTTCCTTATGAACTATTTCATGTGGAAAATTCTCTGTTCTTTCTCATTAGATTACAGCCATTGGTCGAGGAACAACCAATTATCGCCCAAAAACTTTCGGATTTTGCTATAAAAAACAATCTAAAAGGTTTTATACTACTAGGAGGAATAGATAGAGATATTTTTAAAGATAACGTTCCCCCAGCGGTTTATATCACGAATAGTTATTTTAGAGGATATGACTCTATATTAAGTAAACTAGAAATCCCTCCTGCACCGAAGGGTATCCTCGTCTCCGGCGGCTTAGCCCTGCTAATTACTTATGCTGAGCATAAAAAAATACCCGCTATCGCTTTGTTTGCACCAACAAGGAAGGGAATACTAGATAAAAATGGGGCTTTAAAGCTAGCAAAAGTGATTATTTCTATGCTAAACCTGAATATAAACGTTAAGGAAATAGAGAGAGATATAAAAAGAACGGAGATGCTATTGAAAGAAATCCGTGAAAAAGTCGAGAAAGAAACGAAAAAAGAATCGATATCTCGTAGCGACACTTTCCAGATTTTCACTTGAATTTGGGATTTGATTTTTACAATATAATCTATATTTCTGGTTCAAGGAATTCTATAAGCTCCCGTCTAAAAAGTTTAGAATTCACCTCATGAAGCGATGCAATAATTCCTTTACTTATACCACGATAGACTCTGCCGTCAAAATCAACGAATGCAGGTACCTCCTTTTTAAAGACGACTAAAACTCTCTCTGTCGTATCTTGGGGTATATTAATCTCTGTAGCATCTATTAATAAGCATTCCGGAAAATTTAAACTCCCGATTTTTTCTTCAGAAATTAATTCATCTATAAGTTCTTTTAAGACTTTAATGAATTTTCTTTCTTTTTTTACTACATTCTCTAGATCTTCTCCAATCATAATTTTTCTAAATATTTTTATTGCACGCAATTTCCAGAGATCTTCTAGCATAAATGAGAACTTCTCATACAGACTTTTTAGAATTCGACCTTCTAAAGTATTTTCTTTCTTTTGTAGCTCTATCAAAAGGCGTGCTCTTTTTTTCTCTAGTTTTGATAATGCTTCTAAGTTCAATTTCGAAAGCTCTTTAGTTTCTCGTTCTCTTTTCCATATATTGAAGAGTTCTAATAGATCCCTAAATATATCCTCTCTTCGTTTTTCAGACAATAGTGTGCACCTATAACATATCAGTTATATTATTATGACATGAATCTTTATATTCATAAATAATTATTTTTTCTTTTAATTGAGTGATTAATTTTTTTAAATACTATATTGAAAGTTAAGGATCTTGGAGTGAAAAAAATGGTTAGTAAAACGATACTAATAAAACCAAAGACGCTTAGTCACACATTCATACCACCAAAACTTCCAACGAGAGAAGCTGAAAGATCCGAATTAACGGAGAATTTGCTAGATTTTTTCACGTCTGAGGAAGCATATACCTCATGGTCTCTAATAGGTTCTGTTGGGATTGGAAAAACTGTATTATCCCGCCGTGTCGGCAAAGATCTTCAGGAACAGATTAATCAATTTAAGCTTGCGTATGTGAATTGTAGATTCAGTAGAAGAGTTTACAAAGTTCTTGTTGAGCTTGTTAGTCAAATAGAACCTTCAATTCCCCCGCGAGGGCTATCCCGGGATGATATATTAAATATTCTATTAGAAATTCTCGAAGAAAAGGGCGAAAAAGTCTTAATCATTCTCGACGAATTCGATGCTCTCTTCTGGGAATCTGAAAGTAGAAAAGCAAGAGATTTAATTTACGGGCTTTCCCGGCTGGTCGAGAGACGTTTCGGAAGCCCATCTAAAAATGTTTCTTTAGCGGTAATTGCTATTAGCCGTGAAAGTGAACTTTATAAATGGTTAGATCGCGCCGCAAGAGCTTCTTTTATTAGAAGAGAATTGAGACTTAAGCCGTACAATGCATCAGATTTATTTGAAATTCTTAAGTATCGTGCAGATCTAGCATTTCTACCAGGAACTGTGGAAGAAGATTCTCTTGAACTGATCGCTAATCAGGTCGCTGAGCTGGAGAATGGAAACGCTCGTATTGCTATTGATATCCTCGTAGAAGCCGGAAAATTGGCTGATAAAAAAGGCGATGGCTTTCTTGGACCAGAGCACGTAAGAACTGTCTTAAGTCAGCACCCAATGACACCACAAATTGATCCTGAAACCCTTTCTTCATTAGGTAAACATAAGCTATTAATCATATTAGCTATAGTAAGGGCCCTTAAAGCTACTAAAAAAAGCTTTGTAACAAGAACCGAGATGGAAGAATTTTATGAAATACTTTGTGATGAGTACAATGAAACACCCAGAAAAACAACTCAAATTTTAAGATATCTACGAGAAATAAAGAGCGAACTTAAAGGCGCTATAGACATTGAAGTGACTGGTCGTGGACAGCGCGGCCGCTCGTCGAGAATTAGTATAACAATACCGCTTGATAAGCTAGAGAACTATTTAATTAAAATACTAGAATTTACTGCCAGATTTGAAAGAGATCTAATTTAAATATTTTTTATTAAATCATTTGGTTCTAAACCTGTTATCTCATAGAAAAGTTGTTCTTCATTTGGTATATCATCTATATATGCTAAGAAGAACGCCCGTAGGTTCCTTATATCTCTATATAAAAACTTCAAAGCATATACATGAGAGATATCGACGCCTTGAGCCATATCGATTATATATGGTATTCCCCTATGATACAAGATATTGAAAGGACTTAAATCAGCATGAACAATTTTCGCATTACGATAAAGTTTCTTTATATCGTTCATTAATATCTCAAAAGTTTTTTGAGGATTTATTAGGTCATCTATATCCTTTAAAAGCCTCGCAGGAATTCCGTTCTCGCCTATGAATTCCATAACTACGATATTCCTATAAACTGAAATCGGTGTTGGAACATTAACGCCTACTCTCTTGGCCCGCTTCAAATTTTTAAATTCTCTTCTTGCCCAAGACCATTTTGCTTTGAGCGGGCTTCTTGCTCGAGAAAATCTACGGTCTCCCATAACATAGATATCAATATTCCGAAAACCAGATGTATGAATTCGATATATCTTTACAGCCAATTCGTCACCATTTGGTGCTCTGGCATAGAAGACATCTGCTTCTTTTCCTGTAGAAATTATCCAACCAAGTTCTCCAATAATTTTTCTCCTCTTGAGAGTTTCTAATGCCTCTATGGTCTTTGTATCAAGAACACCTAACCAAGCTTTTTTATAATCTTCATCTCTGATTATTTTATCCCTTTTTGTTGGCTCTCTCAGTTCATCATATTCGCTCAAAAAATCACCAAGCTTAAATGTATTCCTCAAGAATATCCTCTGGGATTATCTTCTTGAGCTCTTCAGCATATTTTGATTTAAGCAGCCATCTAATCTCTGATTTTCTATATTTCCAGACAACATCTCCACGTTCATCTTCTTGCATACCATACCACGGTTTAAGTATTATGATATCTCCTTCATATATTCTTACTCTTCGCATCTTGCCTGGAATTCGAACCTTTCTTGTTTTTTCATCAGAACATAAAACCTCTAACCATAAGCCACCCAACCGCCTTAGCACTAATCCAAATAGATCTCCCGCTTCTGGTAAAACTATTTTTGAACTTATAAGTTCATCTTCTTCTTTTTTATCTCTTCTGGACATTTGTATACACCCATATTAATGATATTACAGAGTATCCTTCCCTTTTATACTTTTTTATATTTTTTGAAACCATTGATACAAATTTTCGCCTAACAATTGGTCGCTACTTTCACGATAAAGTTAATTTAATTCTAGAGAAACAAATGAGCTTTAGAAAGTAAAAGACAGATTAAAATGCAATATCCTTATGAAAAGCATCATCATGGATGGATATGTTCTAAGATAAAAAATTAGTTATAACATATGATTTAATAGAATTTTTATTCTATCGCCCCAATAACCAACACTTCCTCCTACAAAGAAACTTTTCTTTACAGTTCCTCTATATCCGCCCTTTGGAGGTCTCAATCGAAAGACAGGTTTGAGCCAAGCTACGTCCCTAAGATGTATCTTCCTACTCCAAATAGCTTTTGCAAGATCTTCTATTGTTTTAAATTTGCCCTCCGTTCTTTTCACAACTTCTTCATCTGTCAATCGTTTATTGCCAATAACCCTCCCACGTTCCTTTAAAAGCTTAATGAATGTCTCTAAATCTATTTCACCCCAAGCAATTAAGTTATTTACCTTTAATAGCATTCCCTTAATTTCTTTCGTTAGACTCACAACCACTGCATGATTCGGTCTATTCAAGCGTAGCATTTTAAGGGTTAATGCAAGATCTCTTCGAATGTTTACTGTTCCTCTAACCCTTATAACTGCAACAAACTGTCCTTCGGTTGGGATTTTAGCTATTTTTTTTCGCTCTTTTTTGAATCGTAAATATTCCTCAGGTTTTATTCTGATTTTTACCATATCAAATCACCTAAAGTAGATAATATGTGTTTGTCAGAGCATAATATACTGCTTGAGCGAAGTTAATGTGCGTACTAGTTTCACCAAATGTTTTACTCCAAACATCTCTTATTCCAGCAAGATTTAAGAGTCGTTTAGCGACCTCTCCAGCAACCAATCCTAATCCTCTTGGGCCAGGATAGAAAATTACTCTCACGCTCCCCAGCTTGCCTTCGGTCCTAAAAGGCACACTATGTGGTTGTCCACATCGGCATTCCCAACTGCCGCATCCACGCAAAACAGGAGCGATATTTAGTTTGGCTCTTTGAAGCGCCTTTAGAATTGCCTGACGTTGCTCAGCATGCCTACCGATACCGACACCGATATAACCGTCTTGGTTACCTATAGCAACAAGCGCTCTAAATGCCATTTTACGACCAGAGTCCGTTTGTCTCTGTACAACAGTTATGTTTAATACCTCCGCTCTTATCTCAGGAACTAACCAATCAACTATTTGCCATTCGGGTATACGTTTTGTTACAGCAAAAAGTTCATCGATTGTCCTTATTTTACCATCCTTAACTTTCTTCCCAACTTTTGTTAAAGGTGTCCATTCAAGTTCTAAGGCCTCACGGGGTCTTACTGGATCCGGGATTTCTCTAAATTTCACCATAATTCTCCCTTCTATCTTTATTCATCTTCCTCAAAATTCTCTTCTAGCTCAATTTTTGGCGGTTCTACTTTAAATTCCTCCGCTATTTTTTGTAGGATATTGTTAAAGATTTCGGTTATTTTTGTTGCGTCAAATCCTTTGTTAATATATTCTGTAAATTGATTTTCATATTTTTCTCGATCTTGTAGAACTTTCTCATAGAATTCAGCAATGTGATATCCAAGTATTCGTCGGTTACTTGGCAATATCTCTTCATTATATGGAATTTCTACCCCAGCATCAACTAGTCCCTTTAAAGATGCAAAAAGTATACTCCCCCTAGATGCTCTCTGTGGTCCGATATCCAATATTGCTTCTTTTATTCCGGCTTTTAATGCTCTTAAACCCGCCAGATATCCTGTCAAATAGGCAGCAGGTGTATTCCTACATGAGAACGTCCAGCCATATTTCTTTAATTCGGAGGATCTCGTAAAAACTAATGTCTTATCTCCTTGCAATTCTGCCCTGGTAAAATGAATAATTACATTTCTACGACTTTTTCTAACTACTGCTCGAATTTTACCAGATATTACAAGCCTATATCGGGCATAGTAGTCTGTCCTTCCCTCTCGCCTACGCCTGAACGAGACACGATACCTTGGTCCAAATCTTTTTCTAGGCATAATTAAACACCTTTATGAAGCTGATCCTTTCTTTATAATACTCTTTAAATCCTCTATCGGTTTAAGATTCAACCTATGTTCTCGAATATACGTGATTATGTGTGCCTTGTTTCTGAAGAATCCAGCTTTAGCCAGTCGCCGTAATTTATTATAGGTCCTTCTCGAAATGTATTCGTTCTCCTTTAATATTTTAAGAGTCTTCCTTAAAGCACGAATCTGAGTAACCCAGATCATAGATCCCCCACCGCGTGCCCATCTAGTTCCTTTTTTCTTTCCTCTACCCCGTCTGCGTCCTTTTCTTCTCTGTTCTTCTCTATATCGTGCTCGATGTCTGCTAACACCCTTTTCTGGATATTTCCAGATTTTTCTTTCTTTTATTAGTTTTCTTATATCTTCTTTTGTGACGGCTTTCTCGATCTCTCCAAGAGCCTCCGGATCCATCCATACTCTATTTTTTCCTACTTTCAATACCTCTGCAGCAATTCTTCTTTGTGGCTCTAGGCTTTTGGTCATTTACAACTCCTCCATAGTTTCATCAAAAGTTTCTTCAACAGCCTCTTCTTCTAATTCGGTTTCTTCCGTCTCCTCTACTTCCTCTTCACCAAGTCCGATATAAGCCTCTGCTCTTCCAAGATTTAAGACTCTAATGCCAAATTTATTAGCAAAGTTTATTATTCGCAATCTTTTCTTTATTCCCACAGTTCTAGCGATCCTAACCACTTGAGTCTGTGGGTCTATATTATATAGATCCTGTATGTTATATACTAAAACCTCTTCTTTACCACTTGGATGCAAATATCGTACTGCCTTTGGTCCCCTATAACCTATCTTAACTAGTGGCGGGTACTCCTTAAATTGCATTCTTATTTTATTATCAATCCCTCTCGGTTTCCTCCATCTTTCTCTGATTCTTTTCCGACGCCAAACATATGGATGAACAAAGTATTTTTTCTTTGACTTTCTAATTCTTAGCAGTCTTCTTAATTCGCTCTTATTAATTTTTCTAATAGTTATCATAAAAATGCCCCCTACGGAGGATTAAATCTTTCATTTACATCATCATAAGTTCAGATACCCCAGGGTCTTTCATCTCCTACTCCGCGGGTCTTATTCTCTTAATATTTCGTACCTCCATATACCATCTTGAAATCTACGCGGATCTTTCTTGAGCTTACCCCGTAACTTACAAGATTCTTGAAGGATGCCACTTGTTTGACTAACGGCCTCTAAGTCGGGTCCTTTTATTATAACTTCATCTGGTACATCAGATCCCGGCTGAAGCGTTATCTCTACAACTGTTTGATCTCCGTATATAGGAACTTTCATCTTACCTTTTCTACCATAGAAATTCTCAATTACTATATTTCTACCTTCAACTCGAACTCGAATTGGAAAATGTGCAAACATTACCTTGTGCTTATAAACATACCAACTTAATACGCCATCAATCATTCTTTTAATTTTGCTGGAGATTGTCCTCAAGGGTTTTCTATCCCTGTTCTTTCTAGCATAACATGCCACATAAATTTTGTTTCCTTCCCTCAGGATGTATACCGATCGTACGTGTGAAAAATCTTTTTCAACAGTTCCTTTTGGTCCACTTACCTTAACCTTTCTTTCTACAATCTCTACATTTACGTTGTCGGGGATCTCTATTTCTTCCCAATAGAACATTATACTATTTTTGTGTTTAATAGCCTCTAATATAGCTTTCTCGTCGGTAAGGAACTCTAATTCGCTCATTATAAACACCTCTTATTATTTTTCTAATAAACGTAGGCTATGATACGTCCTCCTATTCTTTCCTTCTTAGCTTCCTCGTTTGAGAGTATTCCTTTTGGCGTTGTTATTATTAATAGACCCATTGTATATGCTGGTAAAAATCTTCTCTCTAAAAGTTCGATTTCTCGCCATTTGACTGGGATTGGCGGCTTTACTCTTCCAATATTATGAATTCGCCCGCGTAACATGATTTTATAAATTCCGCCGCGATGATTCTCTATGTACTCATAATCTTCAATATAACCGTATTCCTTGAGAATTCTTAATGTGTGTCCAAGAACCTTTGACGTAGGTGAGACATATATTTCTTTTTTTCCAACCATCTCTGCATTCTTTATAGCAGACAGCGCATCCGATAGAGGATCTAATCGCATATTCAATCAACCCCGGTGAATACCTGATTTTACAAATCCTAATTTATCATAAACCTCACGAATACAACGTCTACAAACATATAAACCATATTTCCTAATTACACCGTGTGTTGTCCCACAACGAATACATCTTCTCACACGCTTGCCTCTTGTATTGTAAATATGTGATCTCCATTCCGCTATTTTTAATTTTCGTCGACCTATCGCCTGAATTGGAGACTCTTGTTTGTTGGTCATAGTTATCATCTCTTAAACTTTGTTGGATTGAATTTTTTATCAAGCCATAAATTTAAAGCTTAGGGTTATTCTTCCCCAAATATTGTTATAATTAATCGTCTATTTCTGGGTCGAGTGTCAAGTTCTAAGAATACAATTTGTTGCCAAGTTCCTAAATAAAGTTTATTATTTTTAATAGGAACGGTCAGAGAGGGACCAATAATCGATGCTTTAACATGGCTTCTCCCATTGTCATCCCCCCAGCGTTTATGATGTTCATACGGAATCTCTCGTGGTGCTATTCTTGCTAATGCTTCTGCTAAGTCCTTTTTCAATCCCGGCTCATATTCCATTGTAGTGATTGCACCTGTTGAGCCTGGAATAAAAATATTCACCATCCCAATTCTGATTCTACTTTTTTTAACAATGTTTTCAACAAGTTCGGTCAAATTGATGATATCATTTTCACCAGTAGTGCTTATATTTACCTCTTCTTGGTATATCATATTCAACTACCTGATATAATTTATTAAACTAAATTAAAGTCAAAAATATTGTAAAGTTTAAAAGTATCATTCGTGTAGAGGCTACGAAGTATGAGTGAGGAAAAAGACGTCGAAAACGATCTGATCAAACATATGAAGGAGCTACTACTTCATGGAGAAAGAATGCTTGATGAGTATTGCCCAAAATGCGGAACACCCCTTTTTTTAATCAAGGAGACGGGCCTTAAATATTGCCCAAAATGTAGAGTTTATATTGCAACACCAGAGGAATTACAGAGAGCTAAGATCGACTTAAGTAGGCTTCAAGTGATAGATTTTGATAAGTATTGGTCTAAAAAGGAGAGACAGATAACCAGTGCAGAGGAAGAAAAAAAGATCGTGAAAACTCCAGGTAAGAAGAAAAAAGAGGCTTCTTGGATCCAGAAAGATGCTATTCTATCCGCATTAGATGAACTCATCTTAGTTATAATAGATAAATTAACATTGCAAATAGAAAGAAATTTCGAAAAGATAAACATAAATGAGCTACTCCAACTACTTGATAAAATAATAGCTCTTCGTATTAGACTCGCTGGATAGGAGGCATAGTCTCTTTGGCTAATCGTATCATAGAAAGTATTAAAAAAATTCCCGGCATCGTTGGGTATGCTCTCTTTAAATCAGATGGTACTATTTTAGAAAACTCGATTAAAATTGATGATAAATCGATAAATTTAATTATTAATACCCTCATCAGAGCAGATACCATCCTCCAAGAACTCGGTGCAACACAATCAAAGTTATTAAGCACCAGAATTAGAACCAAAAATTTCTACTTCTACATCTTTCGCAGCGAAGAAGATATTCTCATAGTATTGCAAGAAGCTCCGGTCGAGGAAATCGAAGAAAAAATCCAGAACACAGCAAAGAATATACAAGAAATTTTAGATTTAGAGGTTTAAAAAATATAAAATTTCAACCTATAGATGCACTTGCCAATAGAACTATGAATATGGGTATTCTAAGGTCCTGATAAAGAATTTCTATTTGATGAATGCCATATAATGGATCTCTTCCGAGATACGTATAGAAGTTTTCGTATGTCGTCGTTATCCCAGCCATTGCAAATGTTTCATTTATAGCTATGATAGGCGAACTCCCAAGCAATTCACTTTCATTAATCTCCCAAAAATCTACACTACCTGAAAGATCTGCTGCTCCTGGTCCTATAAAATACATGCCAATCGTAAACTCTTCATCCAAATATACCGCAGGATAACCATTAATAAATCTGGGAGCTCCCACAAATACCTGAATCGCTATACCTGTTTGTATTAAATTTATAGGATCTGCTGGTTTTGGAGTTGGTATGCAATCGAAGGGAACCCATCCATTATTTCCTGGATCATAAACCTCAACCCACATATAGAGATTTCTCGCACGCAGATATGTTACATCTTCTGCTGAGTCATATTCTCCAAAAATATAACCAATGCAAATTCTTGTCGGAATGCCCATCCCTCTTAGAAGAACTGCCATCGTATATGCATAATATTGCGGCATACCTTTTTTACTGCCAATAAACCAATTGACGGGATCCTCTCCTGATGGCGCACTTGTTGTAGATAATTCAAAATTCATGACAAGGTATCGCCCTATTTCTAGAACCTGATCATAGATCGTCGCACTAGGCCCTAGATAAAGATAATCTCTCGCATCTCTTGCGTTCGGATTTCTATCAAAATAGCCGTCGGGTAATGCTACAAAATGCTGTAAATATTCATCTGTAACTATGAGATTCTGTACCACTCCAACAGATGATGACCGTAACTCAACTTCAGAGGGATCTATCGAAGTCCCGTATACATAATACTCTATATCTATGTCCCCAAGCTCTGTCGTCGTAATAACTCCTACTAGATCTTGATTTACGTCGGTCTGATATTCACTTAATATAACCTGTGATACATTTGATCTAGCAACATTGAAATCAGATGCTAAAATTTGATTCTCCGAAGTCCATAACCATACGTAATTTACCTCCATCTCTCCTTGTACTAATGTGTTAACCTTCCGTACCCTAAATGAAAATTCACCACCTGTCGCTTCCGCATATGTGACTAGATTTTCACTGCTTGTACCCCAGCCCGAACTTTCCATATATACATCATACGACTTTATTTTCCACGCTAGAGGCGGAACCATTCCATCAATAACAAAATCTATCCTCTCTGGTATATCCGGATTAAAAATCTTCCCCGGATCTTCTATTTCTGGTATATTCGGTGGTATTACTGGAGGTAATGGCGGCGGTCTTGGTGGCGGTTTTATCAGATCCGAGAGATCTGGTGGTCTTTGGGATCTATCATTCCTTGAGAACCAATAAGGAT
>Ga0164318_10000186_pt1 | contig 40221 bp, 37 predicted proteins | sample GuaBasSedimGuay9_FD_113734 | JGI IMG/M metagenome (GOLD analysis project Ga0164318, IMG submission 113734) | Subseafloor sediment microbial communities from Guaymas Basin, Gulf of California, Mexico - Guay9, Core 4571-4, 0-3 cm | ecosystem: Environmental > Aquatic > Marine > Hydrothermal vents... | reverse complement strand
GCAAGCCTAAGTAAGGCTTGCCCTCTTCTATTTCCAGAGGTTTTGTTTTATTCTTGGATTGAGAATTAGTATTTGTTTTTGTTTACCACCAGTCAAATAGACTGGTGGAATTCTTTCTTTAAATTCTATTTTTTTTCTATGATTTCCCAGTAGCCGCTTTTGGTAGCTAACTTTTTTAACAGACCCTGCGATTTTAATTTTTCAAGATGCTTTTGCACAGCAGGCGGATTTATGCCTAATTTTTCAGATAATTGAGCTCCGCTTATTCTTGATTTTTCCTTTAATAATTTCAAGATAGTCTTTTGTCTATCTGCAAAAGGTATGATGAAAATATCGCAGCCATTATTTTTATCCAATATCTTTTACGCACTGCACTTCGTCAAGCAGAAAATAGTGTCTAGCTTTGGGAGTTGTATAAATTCAACAAACTCCATTGGATTTTTCTTCAAATTCTTGGACTATACTCCATAAAAAATCTTACCAGTTTCTCAGCTATAGATTTATCAATTTTCAGATCTACTATTTTATTGAAAAGATTTATAAACATTATTAATGTGATATGTTATGCTTGATAAGTTGAGCTCTGGACTTAGGGGGATATTTGATAAAATCTCTGGTATAAGTATAGCAGATAAGGAAAAGGTAGAGGAAATAATAAAAGACATACAAAGAACGCTTTTGCAAGCGGATGTTGATGTTAGGCTCGTTTTTGAGTTATCCAATAAAATAAGGGCAAGCGTGAAATCTAAAGAGATGGAAGGTCTTACACTCAGGGAGAAATTAATAAAAACGCTCTATGAGGAAATGGTAAAGCTTTTAGGTAGCGAACCTGGTAAATTAGAGCTTTTGCCACAAAGAATAATGGTTATTGGTTTATTTGGTTCCGGAAAAACAACAGTTACAGGAAAGCTTGCTCTGTGGTTTAAAAAAAGAGGTTTGAAGCCAGCTATGGTTGCATGCGATACACACAGACCCGCTGCAAAGGAACAGCTTATTCAGATAGGGGAAAAAATAGGGGTAAATGTGTACCATGAAGGGGCCAGCGCAATAGAGGTTGCGAGAAATGCCATTAATAAGGCAAAGGAAGCTGTTCTAATATTTGATACCGCTGGTAGGGATGCACTGGATGAGGAGCTTGCTAAAGAGCTTAAAGAGCTTAAAAACATCGTGAAGCCAAAGGAAGTTTTACTTGTGTTGCCAGCAGATATAGGCCATATAGCAAGAAAGCAGGCAGAGGAGTTCAATAAACTGGTAGGGATAACAGGTATTATAATTACAAAGCTTGACAGCACCGCAAAAGCTGGTGGAGCTCTTGCTGCTGCATCAGTATCTGGAGCAAAGGTAAAATTTATAGGAATAGGGGAGAAGATAGAAGATTTTGAGCGGTACGAGCCGGAGAGATTTGTAGGTATGCTTATTGGTTATGGGGATATAAAGGGATTGTTAGAAAAGGCTAAAGAGCAGGGTATAGAAAGGACTGCAAAAAATATAATGGAAGGCAAATTCACATTCTTGGAGTTTTATGAACAAATAAAGGCTATCCAGGGCATGGGCCCACTTACCAGGGTAATGCAAATGTTCCCAAGATTGCCAAAACTAAACATACCATCAGAGCTTATAGATTTGCAAGAGGAAAAAATGAAGAGGTGGCGATATGCGATAGATAGTATGACAAAAATGGAAAGAGAAAACCCAGAAATATTAGACAGCTCAAGGATAAAGAGAATAGCTAAAGGATCTGGGGTAAAGGAGGAGGAAATAAAGGAATTGATAAAAACATACAGGCAGATCAAAAAATTCTTAAAAATGATGAAAGGTGGCAAAGCACTAAAGCGAGGGCCATTTGCATCACTCCTAAAACAATTTGGATTTGGTTTTTAATTGGGGTTTGTTATTTAGTTGAGTAAAATGAATCAGCCTTTTAGCACTCTAACAAGCCCTCTATAATCACGTCCTATGGCTATATCATAACCCTTATTCATAATATGATCTTCTCCTTGCTTTATGCTGCATGCCACATCGCATGCTATGACATACTCTACTTCCCCTCTCTTCTCATAAAATCTTAATACATCAAGTGCCTCCTCATCTGCGTTGGAATCACCTTTGAACGTGATCCTTTTAAAGCCTGCATCCCTTAAGAGTTCTTCCATTACTCTGGCCTTATCATATACCTCCGGTTTAATCTCATCAACTCCCGTGTATTTTGCAAAGACTTCAGCAATTTCACCGATATTCCCCGTCACATATATTTTTCTTCCCTTAATCAAACGATAGAAGTCTTTAACACCTGGATAGATGAGTTTATTAACAATTTCTGGTGTAAAAAGGCGTCTGGCTTTTTCCCTCTCTTTTTCAGTATTTAGAAAAAGTCTGACATACTCCTTCCACCGATCCAGCTCGCATCTTTTCCCTTTTTTCATAAGCTCAAAGCCCGTGTGTATGCACCACTTTATAAAACAAGAACTAAGAGGCTCATCGTGGAAGAGTTTGTTACACGCTAAGTACTTTGCTGGGGAGTTTGCATCGGTATCGTCCAGATCAGATATACAAACATCACAATTAAGCATAAGCCTTCTTATATCTTCTTCATCAAGCTCATCCCCTGCTATAACCCATGCAACATCATGCTTAATAACATCTCTCATATCTCATCTCTATGCAGGATAAATATTTATATTTGTTATTTAATAGTTGTTAATATTTTCACAGGATAGACTGAAGATAAAATTTTTTAGCAAAGCCCGAATTCCTTTATTTATTATTTTAATAAGCATTCCAATATATAATATAAAGTAATGAACGGGGAAGAAAAAATTTTGGAATTGCTGAGATCGGAGTATTCGTGGGAGCAGGTTATATACCAAATTATTGGTTGGGAGGGTCTTAATCCATGGGATATAGATATAGTTAAGCTTACCAATGCATTTTTACGCTATTTAGAAAGGCTAAAGGAGATGGATTTTAAGATACCTGCAAAGTATGTGTTGGTTGCAGCTGTGCTTTTAAAGATGAAATCGGAATATCTTAGATCATTTAAAGAACAACTGGAAGAAGGTAAAGAGGAGGTTGAAGAAGCTGAGATTGAGGCTTTTGAAGAGGAGCTCTTTGATGAAGAAGGCATGGAGATAACCCCTATTACAATGCCACCAAAAAGGGTCCCCGTAAGAAAGATAGTTGTTAATGATCTGGTTAAAGCGTTAAAAAAAGTTATTGAAACGAGTGAGCGAAGGAAAAGAAGAATACAGGATATGAGAAAAAATATTAGAATTGAGAGAGAAGACATAAATCTCAGAATAAAGCTACTATATGAGAAGATAACGAATATCTTGGAAAAGATAAAAGGCAAGGAGATAGGATTCTCGAGGATTGTTGATAGGTGGGAAAGAGAGGAGATTGTGAACAATTTCATCCCCCTTATACACCTTGACGCTCAGCAAAAAATCACTTGCTGGCAGAAAGAATTTTTTGATGAGATATGGATAAAGAAGAGATAGTATGAGAAGAGCTGAAGTAATTATTGGTGTGATTGTATTTCTTTTCTGCGTGCTATACTTAGAGGTAGCTGAAGCTTACGAAATAAAGAACCCTGCTCTGGTAAAGGACATAAAAGTTTTGATAAATATGAGCGGAAGAATAGGTGTGGAAGGCAAGCCAAGCAATATATCAATAAATCTGACAATTCCACAAGATAATGACAGGCAGGATGTTAAGACAAGTATAAAAATAATAGAGACTGAGGAAGGAAGAATAGGGGTTATAGAATCAAAAATGAGTAGTAATGTGTTTAGCTACACTGTAGGCTTTGAGGTAAGCGCAAGGGATTGGCACACCTCCGAGCTTGAACTACCATCTTCCATTCCTGATTATGCATTGAAATACCTCAAAGGCACAGAGAATATACAGAGTAATGCAGAGATTATAAGGAAGCTTGCAAAGGAAATAACAGCTAATGCGGGGGATGATTTTGAAAAGGTAGCAAAGCTTGCGATATGGGTAAATAATAATATAAGATACGATTTGGCTTGTTCAGATAAGAATTACGATGCACTATGGGTTTTGAAGAATAAAAGAGGGGTGTGTGCTGAATACACAACACTATTTACAGCTCTCGCAAGAAGTATAGGTATACCAACAAAATATATCTCAGGATATGCATTTGGAGATGAAGGCTGGGAAAGACATGCATATGCAGAGGTCTGGCTCGGTAAGTGGGTACCAGTTGATATACTTTGGCTAGAGGTCGGATATATAGATGCGACTCATATAAAGTTTGGTGAACATTTGGATAACCAGGCAAACAATAATGTAAGGGTTTCTGGGTTAGAGGTAGGGAACATAGCATGGGAAGAAGACAGGCCAAATATAAGTATAATTGATTACGAGCTGAGGGATAGAAGTAATGAATATAGGCTTGGATTGAGCACAGAAAGGGCATTTCCTGGGGATGATGTATTAGTCATTATGGATCTCACACCTAAAGAGTATGCGGTTGAAAGGCTAGAGCTAAAGCCGTGTAAAGGGTACAATATTGTCAGTGTGGATAATGAAACAAAAACCTTGATTTTAAAAAAGGGTGAAAGAAGCGTGATTTATTGGAAACTTCATGTAAACGAGAGCTTGCCAAAGGGTTATATCTTTACATGTCCTCTTACCCTGAACTCAAGGCTGTTCTCTTTACGCTCTATAAATCTATCAGTGGTAACGGGTAAAGAAAAAGCAGGCGGTAATATAAAGAATGTATTCGTATCCTCGCTAAATGTCTCTCTTGGCAAGAGCATAGATATTTGGATAGAGACAAATAGGAAGAGTGGGAAAATAGGTTTTATTGCAGATGGTATTCATGAAGTAAAAGATGCAAGCCGTGAAGGAATTTCATTTAGTTTCATACCAAAGAAGGCTGGAAAGGGTAAAATTGTTATCTACTCATCTTATGGTGAGGTAAGGGAGTTTGAATATGTTAGCGATAGGCAGCATAAAAAGATAAAGGATATTAGTATTAAAAGGCACGCGGTGGTTGGTGAAAAGCTTTTGCTTAGTGTTGAGCTAAGCGGCAGTGGGAAGGTGGTGGTTAAGAGCGAAAATGTTGAGCTAGAGGGAAGGGCAAGCAATAATAAGACTAATTTCACCCTCTATTATAATTCAACAGGAATCAAACAAATAACTGTAAGTGTAGTTGAGAATGGTAAAGAGATGGAGAGGGAGAAAATATTTGTGGAGGTTTATGATTTACCACTCATAGCTATTGATTCTTTTTACATAAACAAGAAGGCTGTAATAAGGATAAAGGTAGAAAGGTATGAGGCTAGGGACGTAGAAATATTTTTTGATGGTAAGCGAAAAACGTTAGGTAGCTTTTTAGGGGAGAAGATAGTGAAATTTGATGCTGAAGAAGGCACACATGTGATAAAGGTGTTATATAAGGATGAAGGTGGTAAAGAACATGAGATAATCAGGCACTACACCTTTAATGAAAGCCTCATCGACAAACTAATAAATTTCATAAAGTACATCCTAAATAAAATAAAAGCCATATTTTCATACTTCTTTTCCTGAAGCCTTTTTGAGGAAGTATAATTTCATGTTTTTGGATTGAACCTTTTTGAGCAAGCGTTAGCTGCTGTAAAAAGGTTCACTGTAAAGAAAGGCTCAATGCGTATTTCTTTCCCGAGGGTTTCTTGAGGAAGCGTTAGCTCCCGTAAAGAAAGGCTCAATGCAGGGGCTGGGATTTCCAAGCCTTTCATGGGAGATAGTGCGGTAAGAGGGCGAGAAAGCAAAGCTTCTGAAGCCCTCTTGCGCTTCGAACCCAGGAACCCACTAAGGGAGTAGGTCGCCCATATCCCTTAGTATATCTTGAGCTTCAGCTCCGAGCAATCATCCATAAGTCAGCGCTCAAGATCTACCGCCTTTGACCACTTGGCTTCCCCTGCATTTCAATATAAAATAAGTATAGTTCATTTTTATTTGTTTTTATTCGTTTCATCCCAACTAATAACTTGCAATTGGCTCTTTAATTCTTCAAGCTGATCATATATACCTTTTACATACTTTTCCATCTCTTCTTTTTTCATTACACTCTTCTTTTCGGGTTTTTTGACTTCCTTTTCCTTCACTTCTTTTACCGCTGTATCTATGTAATCAATCGTCTCCGGCTTCAAAAAGTATGAGTCTAGAGATGATAAAACCATGTTTATCTCATCCAGCGTTTTTTGAGCCATAACAAAACCCTTTTTAATCTCCCTTTGAAAGTCTTCCATAGCATCGAGTGCATCTCTAAGATTAAGCACATAGGAGCGAAGATCCTGCAAAAATTTAACAATATCCTTGTACTTTTCAACCTTTATAAATACGGGAAATGGCTTATCTATAGTTTTAGCACCTTCTACATGAATCACAGGTTTACTATCCATACTTTAATTTTACCCATTTAATAATAAATATTTGCTTCTCTCCAAAAAACCGGAGAATGAAAAAGCTTTCTGTTGGATGGTAGAAATTTAAATTATTACCTTTTTATTTTATACATGGATGGGAGGGTTTTTAACTATATAAAAGATAAAAGAAAGTCCAGCACACTTCACTTTACATTGATAGACCCTGACAAACAGGAGATTAATAAAGCAGTAGAGCTTGCAAAGAAAGTAGAAATGTACGGGAGCGATGCAATAATGGTTGGTGGAAGCCAACCAACCTCTGTGCTTTATCTAGATAGTGTGGTTAAAGGCATAAAGAGCGCATGCAGCTTGCCAGTCATATTATTTCCATCATCACATTCTGGGATTTCACGCTATGCTGATGCGATATTCTTTATGTCCCTTTTCAATTCAACCACAACCCAATATATAATAGATGAGCAAATGAGGGGTTCTGTACTTGTTAAAGCATATGGCTTGGAGCCGTTACCTATGGCATATCTAATAATAGAATCTGGTACAAAAACATCTGCAGGCTTTGGGGGTAATGCAAAGGAGATACCTCGCGATAGACCGGGGTTTGCGGTAGGCTATGCCTTAGCGGCAAAATATTTTGGTATGAAATTTGTATATCTCGAGGCTGGTTCTGGGGCAAAGTACTCTGTACCAGAGGAAATGATAAGAATGGTTAAGGATAATATTGGAGATGACATGTTCCTCATTGTCGGCGGAGGTATAAGGGATGCAGAAACGGCAGAAAGGAAGATAGAAGCGGGTGCTGATATAATCGTTACAGGCACTATCGCAGAAAATAATGAAGCAAAGCTAAGAGAAATAATAAACAAAATAAAAGAAAAATAAAAAAGAAAGAAAAGCTTACAACTTCTTTACTCTCTCAACGCCAACTTTCTTAACTATTGGCTTCTTTACCTTTGCAGGTAGCCAAGATGGTCTGTTTGCAGGTGCATCTACAACCTTTACGTCTCCCTTGAAAACGTGGATACTGTATGTTTTGTCTTTATTTCTTCTCCCCCTTTCTCTTAGCCTTATGTCCTTAAATCCTCTTGTTGCTGCTTTCAATGCTGCTTGTCTTGGTGTTCTTCCTGTAAACACATGGACTTTGTTTCCAACCTTCATAACATAGTATTTTTTCTTACCTGTTGCCATTTAATCCCTCCTTTTTGTTTGCTATTTAAAATATATATAAAGTATTTAAAAATCTATCGCTATATTCATATTATAAAAAATTAAGCCACAGCCTTGGTTTTTTTGATGATAATGTGCCAAGCATTGCTATTTTTAACCTCTACAAGCTTTAATCCAAGCTCCTTTGTGGCAAGAATTATTTCATTTTTTGATGGGGCATGATCGCCTATAACCTCTATAACACTTCCTATATCAGCATTTCTCAAGGCTTTCAATGTCTCTACCATTGGTACAGGGCATTTTTCCCCTCTAACATCAATCCTTATCTTTTGCTTTCTCATCCTTATCAACAAACTCTACGCTTATTTTTTTTATTTGTGGTATGCAAAATCTCTCTTTTATCTCCTCAAGAACAATCCTTCTAAATCTTTTCTCCTTTATTCTTATCTTTATATTTACCTTTCCATCACTTATATTAGCCATTGCTACCAAACCGCTGGAAACTATATCCTTTCCTATGGCTGGATGTATAACGCTTCTGAGCCTGCTCATTACAAAATCTTTATCTATGCTCTCATACTCTATCTCTCCCATTTTCTCTTTATAAAGCCGTATGGCAGACTTTAGGCTTTTTATCGCCAGCAAAGAACAATGGGTTTTTGCCGGTGGTAGTCCGCCAAGCTCCTTTTCAAGCATTTTGTACGTTAGCTTTTCTACGCTTTCTATTGTTTTTCCTTTGACAAGCTCTGTGAGAAATGACATTGTTGCTATGTTCGCAGCACACCCATAGCTTTTAAATTTTATATCCACTATCTTTCTCGATACCTTATCTATTTTTAGGTAAAGGGTTACCATATCGCCGCATGCTAAACTACCCTCTGTGACCTTTACTGTTGGGTTTTTTATTATGCCGACATTCTTTGGATGAAAAAAATACTTAAGCACCTTCTTTGAATACATACTCTCACATACTTATTTTTCTTAGCTCGCTAACAACCTCATTAACATTTTTTATCGTATAATCTATATCCTCTACATCATTGTATTTACTCAACGAGAATCTTACAGAGCTGTGCGCATCCTCATGCCTGCCACCAATACCTAATATTACGTGGCTTGGCTTTAAAGCTGTGCTAAAGCAAGATGAACCTGTGGTTACTATTATGCCCCTGAGATCCAAATGGAGAAGCATGCTCTCACCTTCAACATACCTGAAGCTTATATTCACATTATTGCACAGCCTGTCTTTACCTAACGGCCCATTCAACTTAGTGTTGTCTATCTCCAAAAGGTTCTTCATAAGCCTGTCTCTAAGCTTAAACATCCTGCTTACATCTTTCTTATCAAATATCTCTACAGCCTTCCTAAATCCAACTATTGCTGGAATGTTCTCCAATCCCGGTCTTATTCCAAACTCATTATACCCGCCACTAAGTATAGCCTTTATCTTCACGCCTTTTCTTATGTATAAAGCTCCAATACCCCTCGGCCCATGTATAAGGTGCGGTGAAATAGTTAGCAAATCGATGTTCATTCTCTCAACATCTATGTCAAGCTTCATAAATGTTTGTGTTGCATCCACATGAAAGGTTATGCCTGCTTTTCTACAAAATCTTCCTATTCTTTTTATATTCTGCACGGTGCCTATTTCATGATTTGCATGCTGTATGCTAAGTATTGCCCCTTCCTCCTGCAATCTTTTAAGACTATTGAATTTTATAAAACCCTCTCTATCAACATCTAAATACGCAACGTTGCCGTAATCTTTACACACATTTAATATGGATTCATGCTCTATCTTTGTCGTTATTACCCTTGCTGTGTTATTCATAGCAACGAAACCTTTTATTGCAAGGTTATTGCTCTCAGTTTGGCCCGAGGTAAAGATAATTTCATCCTTATTAGCGTTTATACTTTCTGCAATAGCTTCTCTTGCTTGCTCCAGCGCTTTTCTTGATTTTAACCCAAAGGAATGACCATACTCAACGGTTGGCACAGAATAATACTTGGTGTGGTAAATATTCATTGCTCTAAGTACCCTGCTATCAACTTTTGTTACGCTTGCATTATCCAAATAGATGAATCTTTTTTTCATAATAATATAACACCGTTATATTTATATTGTTTCACTCTTTGTTTTGTTGATAGTATCTATCATAACGCTCATTGAATCTTTCAATACCTCTAAATCCCTTACCAATGATATTCTTACATATTCATTATACTTCTCCCCAAAAACAATGCCAGGAGCTATGGCAATACCTTTTTCAAGCAGATTAAATGCGAGCTTAACAGAATCCATGCCGATATGAGGGAATATATAGAATCCCGAGCAGGGCATGCATACTTTTACATGCCTTTTCAAATAGCGATATGCAAAGACGGCCCGCTCTTTATAAACCTTTCTCGCCTTCTTAACAATTTTGTCTTTATGTTCCAGCCCTGTAAACACAGCCCGCTGAATAAATTCTGGCACACAGCTGATGGTTATTTGGTTGAATTTAATAAGCCTTTTACATATATCTCTGTTACATGCAACATATCCAACACGCCATCCGCTCAATGAAAAGGATTTGGAGAAGCTATCAACAAGCAGAACGTTATCCTCTACAATTTTCTTAACGGGCTGGAATGCTAGATCTGCATATGCAACATCATATAAAACCCACGCATTGTAGTCTGTTGCTATTTCAACGATCTCTCTTACTCTTTTATTGCTCAATACGCTGCTTGTGGGATTGTTGGGGTTTATAACAACGATCATTTTAATATTATTCATGTGTTCATTGAGTATGGCTGTATCTATGTCCCATTTCTCGTTCATTTCCAGCTTGCATACCTTTATTCCAAGATCGCCTGCAATCAGTTTATAGGTAGGCCAACATGGAGCAAAGACCATTATTCTATCGCCTTTATTCAGTAAATTCTTCATTATAGAGTAGATTGCAAACTTGGACCCGGGTGTAATAACAATATCCTGCGTATCGGTGTTAAGCATGCAAGCTATTTTCTCTCTCAAATAGTATTCTCCTGCAGCAGAACCATATTTTACATTGCCCTCATTTAAGCGTTTTATTGCAGCCTTTATTATGCTCTTATCCACCCTATAATCCGGTTCTCCTATGTTAAGCCTTATTATATTTTTACCTTCCTTCTCCAGCTTTAATGCCTTTTCATTGAGCTCGTAAAATATATCCTCACGTCCCATTGCGATCATTAAAGAATTGGCAAAGAGGTTTAAATAGTTCTGGAATGGCTTTAACTCTTCATCTCTTTTCTGATGAGAACGGAAGGGATGTAATAATACCAAATCTCGATTTAGCTTTTTGATAAGCCTCGTTAAAACTTCGGCGAATACCACTGCCAAAAGTAACAGGATAAGGAATAAGAATGCTGTCATATACGATTTTATCGTTGAATGGTAAAAGTACCGCTTCAACCATTATCGGTAAATAGGGTCCTAGCATTTCCTTAAAGGTGGAAGTAAGGGCTAAGACACCATAAGCTTTTGGCGGCTCGTCTGGGCTAAGGAAAATTGTATAATCTTTCAAATAACGAAAAATAAGAAAGCTTCCTTTAACAAAATTTTTCCAATTGCTAATTATCTTTAATTCATCAGAGGAGAGGTTTAGAGGATTCTCTATAACAAATGAGTTGATCAATGCAGGATGTTCGTATAATCTATCTCTGATGTTGTTTATTTCTTCTATAGGACACCTCTTAAAGTCCCTTGGAGAATTTATGCCCTTTACTATATCAAATTTCTCGTTAACGTAAAGCAGCAGTGAGTGGTATAGTTTGTAAAACAATTCAACTTCTTCTTTAGATAATTTCATTTTCCCACCCCTTACCTTGTCACTTTTTCACTAACTATTTATTATTTTTCTTCTTTTTCAATCTTTCTTGAATCTTTTCACTTGTTAATTCTCTTATTGCATCCTGGGCAATCCATTTAACAGTCTTTGAGTTTATCTTTTGAATTTCTCTAGCAACCTCGATTGCTTTTTTATTCAAGCTAAGATTCCGTTTTCCAATTTGCCTTAATGCCCAATTAACTGCTTTTTTCACATACTTTCTATCGTCTGTTGATTCTTTTTTTATGATTGAAAAAAATTTTTCAAATTTTACATCACTAGCTCTTTTGTCTTTAAAAGCTAACTGTGCCATTAAAGCAAACCCTGCTCTTTTAATAAATTCTTCTTTTCTCTTGCTCCACTCAATAGCTTTTTTATAGGCAAATTTGGTATGAGCAAAAAGATTCTGGCACACCTGGTCACAAACCTCCCAGCAATCAAAATCTCTTACCCATCTTTCCATCTGTTCTTCTGTTACTAAATCTGGTTCATCAATCATACTTGCTAAGATTCGAGTTTCCCTTGTGTCTATATCCCAAAGTTGTGAAGCAAGTTTATGGTTTTTCCCTATTTCTTTAGCCATTTTTCTAAGAGTGGGTATTGAAACACCATAAGCTTTCTTTGGTGTAATACCAAATTTTGCCATGCCTTCTATCGCTTTGGGATTGGAAAGAGATTTTAATTTATTTAGTATCTCCTTTATTTTTATTTCTTTCCTGCACATACTACCCTTTCCCCAATTTTAACATAATAAATCATACGATGGTATGATATATGAAACTTTCGTCTGAGTGAAGAGTTAAAAGCACAGTACCGAGAAGCAGCACAAGCTCCCAATAAATTTATTTCTTCCCCCTGGGAAAGTTTTTCTTCAAAATAACTTTCCAATAGGAAAGTTTTTTATTTTTAAGAAAAAGAAATTATATTCATGGACGAGAAAAGCTTTTCATCAATAGTAACCGTGTCTTCAAATATAGCTGAAAGAAGCATGGTAAAGAGATTAAGACCATTGAGCAGAGGTATTATAAAAGAAATACAAGAATATAGCGGGATATCTGTTATCTCAGGAATAAGAGGCAGCGGGAAAACAACACTCCTTTCAGAGATCTATAAAAATGAGAAAGATGCGATATTTATCAATAGTGAAATTGTTTTGAAACATGGAGTTTCTCTTCTCGAGCTGCTTCATTATGCATATGCGAAACGCTACAAGACATTTCTTATTGATGAGATTCATGTGCTTCCAGAGTGGGAGAAGGACATAAAGATATTTTATGACGAAACCCGCTCAAAGATTATAGCATCAGGCTCCTCCGCTATATACTTAAAGGCAAAAGGTTCTGAGCTTTCGAGAAGAGCGAGGTTTCATGAGATAAAACCACTCTCGTTCAGAGAATATATATACTTTGTTTCTAATAAACTTCTCCCGAAATTGAATATTGAGAGCATTATTAAAGGCAAGGTAAAGGAATTTGAGAGAATGCTAATGCCGTATATAACCTATTACTCCTCTTATGTGAATTTTGACGCCCTGCCAGCTGCATTCTTTGAAAGGAACCCGGAGGTGTACATAAATATTCTTGAAAGAACAATAAGATACGATCTTGCATACCTCAGAGAGATCGATAATTACTATATAGATGCTGTTTATAAGATTATTAAAAGTGTAGCCATATCAAAGCCAGCTGAGTTGAGTTATTCGGGCCTATCAAAAAATCTGGGAATAAGTATAAAGCTTGTTAAAGAGATTATATCCTCTCTAGAAAGGTCTGGGATACTTTATAAAATAGGTCCTTATGCAAAGGGAAGGAAAAGTGTGAGGAAAGAGGACAAGATTTTGATGCCGCTTTCTTTGAGAAGTGCCTTGTGCTCATATTATGGGATTTTGCCAGAGAAGGGAAGCATTAGAGAGGATTTTTTCGTTCAGCATGTTGGTGATTGCTTTTATCTTAAAACAGGAAAGATTAGAAGGACACCAGATTTTGTCGTTGGGAATTACATATTCGAAGTAGGTGGTAAATCAAAAAGCTCAAGGCAAATTCTTGATCTAGAAAATGCTTATCTCGTTAAAGAAGGTGTAAATTTGTCGGGAAAAGAACGTTCCATTTACCTTTTTGGTCTAACTTACTAAAAGTTAAATTTCAGGAAAGGTAAAGATTTTATTGCTTTAATCATTTAATTAATTATGGCAACCAATAATATAGAGATTGAGATCAAGATCCCACTTAATGAAAATACCTTCTCAAGGGTAAGGAGTAAAATAAAAAGGATTGCAAAGTTTGTAAAGAAAACAAAGCAAATAGATGAATACTTTACTCCAGCTCATAGAAATTTTATACGGCCCAAATTCCCATTTGAATGGCTAAGTATAAGAAGAAGGGGTGATAAGGTTATTTTGAATTACAAACATTATTACCCTGAAAATGTTGAAGTAACTACTCATTGTGATGAGTTTGAAACTGAGGTCAAAAGCCATGAAGCTCTGGCTAAGATATTTTCTGCTCTAAATTTTAAGAAATTGGTCACCGTGGTGAAGGAGAGGGAGGTTTACCTCTATAATGATGAATTTGAAATAGCGTTAGACAGGGTTAAAGAGCTTGGTTATTTCATAGAGATTGAGGCAATAAAGGATTTTGGAGGCATAAAGAGTGCAAGAGAAAAGCTTTTTGAATTTGCCAAATCCTTAGGGATTGATATCTCAAAAACAGATAAGAGGGGCTATCCATATTTGCTAATGAAAAAGAAGGGATTAATCAAGTAACGGAGAAAAAAATTTAAAGTTTCCTTCTGTTAAGTAGTAATATGGTAGAAAGAAGGTACTTAAGAAGTGAAATGCTCTTAGAGTCGCTTCTTTCTCGCATCTCAAATGTTGAGCCAAAGCAGGTACTGATGATGGTAATGGAGTGGTATCCGCAAAGAAGGGGTGAGCTTGCGGAAAGGCTTTATAAATTGCTAAAAACCCCATGGAAACCAAGCTGCAGTGTGATTGATGGTTATATCGAATCCTCATTATTACCTGGAGGTTTTGTGTTTAGAGGTGTCTACAAAAGAAACAAATATTATGCGCTATCGGAAAGGGGGGAAATATTTGGTCAACCTGTAGCTGCGTATTCATTAAAAACAGCAAATGATATTGATGAGTCCTTGTTCTGCATACTTGGCTCTGCAAACTCATCTGGTGACAGCAGGGCGCCTTACAATAGGTTTAGGACACTAGAGATGTTATTAGAGGGGGATAAAACCAAGGCAGAGATTGAAAGAGAGCTAGATCTTCACTCATCTCTTGTATACACTTTGTTGGCATTAAAAGACGCAGGGCTCATAGAATATGAACAACATAGAAAAAGCTCATATGTTAAGTTAACACCTAAAGGTAAGGTGTTTGCGGATGAATTTACAAGAAAGCTAAGGGATGCCGTTAAAGGGGGTAACGAGCTAAAGGAAATGAAAAGGTTATTTGAAAGATTCAAAGAGGATAGTGAGTTATTTAGCGATTATGCTACTAAAGGTGTTGAGTTATATGCCAGTGTATCGCCCCGTATCAATAGAAAATCAAAAGATTATTGGAAAGAGCAAATAATAAAGTATCTAAAAGAAGAAGGGGAGGCGAGACCAACAGATGTTGCTGAACGCATATTTGGTAGTAGAAGGAGTCTGTTCAACGCTATGAAATATATTACTATGCTGTATCAAGAAGAAGGGATTTTAAGGAAAAGTGGGCATGCAAGTTACAGGATAAAAAGTTCATGAGGTTTTATGAAATTCTTTCCCTAACAAACTTTTCCGCCATATTTATAAAATCTTCTGCCTGCTTTAAAAGTTCTTTAACCTCTGTGTTCTCGAAAATGGCATAAATTTCATAATCGCTACTTTCTCTAGCCTCAAAAATACGTCTTAATACACCTCCGTACCTTTTTGGTACAATACCTTCTTTAACAAACCTTAGCCCAAACTCCGAAATAAGCCCTTTATGTGTCTTTGCATCATAGCCAGCAGAGTTAAGCATAGCTTTTGCAGCATAAAATACGGCGTAATAAACCCTGCTTATCGCATCCTCAAGCATATTATTTCTAAATAAAAGCTTGGCTGCATCCAACCTCCTCTTTGCTGTCTTTAACTCCTCCTTTATTAGCTCTTTCATCTCGTCTTCCATATAATTCCTCTCCTTATTTCTTTCACTAAAGGACTTTTACCTTTTTTAAATTCTTCTTCATTTAGAAATTTAAGTGAAACTAGTTTACCATACTTGGCAAATATACTATCAGCGATTTTTCTTGCTCTCTCCCTAACATCATTATTACTTATTATAGCTATATCTATGTCAGAATCAAGCCCGTAATTACCCCTGGCCACGGACCCAAATATCACTATCTTTGCATCCTTAAGCCTTCTAAACTCGTTAATAATCTCTTTATGAACTCTAAGCATATTTAAAATAAGATGAATGATTTAAATTGGTTTTTAAGGATTAATGTACATCCTTCCTATTGAATAAAAATATGCCAATCAAGAGCAGGATTGCTGGAGCTATAAGCCATTTGACCATTGAATGCTTAAGGCTGTGATACCTTGTTTTTTCCAGCTCTCTCAATATTATGCCATGATCGTAATCAATCCTTAGACCATGCCTTGGAATCTTATATACGCCTGTAAATGTGCCCATTACAGATTGCATTGGTGGTATGAGCTTTATTCCATAGCTATCTAGCATGTTTATGTAAATATTGCCCAGATCGTAGCCCAAATCCAGCATATCCAGGTAGTACTTATTATAGACTCCAAGCGATTGAGCAGCGCTTCTTATTGGGATGAATGCAAAGAATGCAAGCATGATTATTGCAATCAATGGTAGTAAGGCTTTCATTCTGGTGGAGAATATTGTAGATAGCGCGGTGGCAAGGGAGCCAAAAACGAGTATAACAAAGACGGAGTAGAAGAGTAATGGTAATATAAATGGTAGGAATTTTGAGAATGAAAAAATATCTAAATTAAAGAGCGAGGCCCAAAGGTATATGGAAAAGAAGAACGAGAGAAATGCAAAAAGCAAGGCTGTTATGAAAAAGGCTGCAAATTTAGCCAGTATGAAATGCGTGCGCTTTATAGGCTTACTTGACATGAGCAAAAGTGTCCTATTGGCAAGCTCATCTGCAACAAATCCTGAGCAAATAAAGACAGCAAGCACAGCTAAAGCAATGCCTGCTAACCAAAAAAATGAGAAAATTGTATAAAAGCCTGCAATATACTCTGCTCTTAACTCAACATTCAGAGTGGAGAAAAGCTTGGCTTCTTCAGAAAGATTTGCAAACATAAGAAATGGCAATAATGCTATGGCAATGTATATTGCAAGATACTTTATTTTTAAATTGTCCTTCAGAGCCTTCTCAAATACAACATAAATACCAGACATACTACTCACTCTCCACGAGCTTTATAAATATGTTTTCTAGTGACATTTTGTAAGGCGAGAATTCATTCATAATAATGTTGCTATTTTTTACTAAATCGATCAGCTCTTTCTTAAATCTTTCCCCGTTGGAGACATTAACCTCTATTTTACCTTCATGGTTTATCCATACCTTCTTTACGTTACCAATACCTTCCAGCCTTTTTATAAATTGCTTGTTTGAGGAGGTATCTATTATAAAATGATTCTCCGAAAATCTTTTCCTGAGGGATGCGATACTACTCTGAAGCAAGACATTGCCACGCTTTATTATAGTAACGTGGTCTACTATCTTCTCCAGCTCATAAAGTATATGACTACTTATGAATACCGTCTTCCTTTCCTTTCTCGCAAGCTCCCCTATCTTTCCTATAACCTCAAACCTGCCTATGGGGTCAAGGTTTGCTGTAGGCTCATCCAGGATTAGTATATCTGGGTCATGGATCAATGCCTGCACTATGCTAAGTTTCTGTTTCATACCGGCACTAAAACGCTGTGCATTTTTATTCTCAAAGCCCTCCAGCCCTATCCATTCCATGAGCTCTTTTGCTCTTTTTCTCGCCTCTTCTCTTTTCATACCCGAAATCCTACCCATGTAGATAAGGAAGTCTATGGCACTCATTGGGTAAAAGTTTGGATGCTCTGGGGAGTAGCCTATATAACGTTTTGCCTTTACACTTCCAACGGGCTCATCAAATATAAAGGCTTTGCCTTTCGTTGGCCTTATAGCACCAACAAGCATCTTTATTGTTGTTGTTTTTCCAGCTCCATTAGGACCAATAAATCCGTGGATTGTTGACCTCTCTATCTCCATATTCAGCTCTTTAACAGCTACTATCCTTTTCCTGAATCTACCAAAAACCTTTCTCAACCCTTCCGTTTTTATTGCTATCTCTTCATTGCCCATACCTTTACCACCACCAGAGTAGCTATGATTAGTACAAGCACTATATTAAGTGTTGATAGGCTTGATGGAACAAATATCTTAGCTTTGGTTGTTGCAAAGTTTTCATACCCCTTGCTAAGTACACTTACTGTTATCTCATGCTCCCCATTATCCAATACAATATCCATCCCTCTGCCCCTTCTCCTGCCAGCAAGCGCGCCATCAACATAAACCTTTGCATATCCCTCTCTATCCCATTCTATGTGAGCTTTATTACCCTCTGTCTTAATACTTACCTCAATGGGCTCAGGCACATCAAACGGTACAAGCCCACCATCATTCCTCATGAATAAAAACCCGCTCCCAAGTCTCAAAATCCTTCTAACACTTTCATGAACTATGCCAACTATCTTGTCATTTTCCATATCATATATGATCACCTTGCCAGATTTCCCGTTAATCGCAGGTAGTGCTATAGCTAATAGATTACCATTTGCTACTATCTCATTTACATAGGTCCAATCCCCGTCATCATATCTCTTGCTTTTTTCTATCTCCACCTCTTTTATCACGTTTTTCTGTTTTGCATCGAAAAAGATTATCTTAGCACCACTATCCCATCTCCTTACCAACCCAATTGCAACATCCCTGACCCCATCACCATTCACATCTCTTACAACCTCTATAGGGAAAAGGTACCCGTAGCTTCTCCACACATCCCAGAAATCATCTACGTATTTGTACTCCCATATCACTTTTGTGGGACTAAATATCTTTACCATCCCTCCTTCCATATCAAAAAACGCTAAGCTTTCATTCTTACCATCCCCGTCCACATCCCCTGCGTTAAATTTTATATGTACTTTGCTTCCTTCAATACTTGCAAGCCTCCTTCTACTTTTTATGCTTATTATTTCTATTATATCAGGCTGATTTTTCCTCCATCTGGAGATCATGAACTCTTGCATGCCATCACCATCCATATCCTCCACCACCCTTGTCCTTTCGCTAATTATATTCTCTATTCCCTTCTCCATCCAAACCTTTCTGTAATCCCTGCCAAAGCTCTCAACCAGGCCGTATCTATCATGCTTATAAACAAAAAGCTCTGGCTTGCTGTCATTGTTAAAATCATTTATAGGAACAACAATTGTATCATCCTCTTCGTACCAGTTTGCCGTAAAGTTCCTCGCAAATGGTCTGTTTATCTCAATATCGTTATATCTCCATCGCCTAGGGTCTTTAAACATTATTTCCTTTAAATTCCTTCCATCCAGAACCAGCATGAAATCTCGGGCAGAGACTATTATATCTGCAACACCATCGGCATTCATATCACCCACGCTTATATCCCTTATATTCTTTCTTAGCATATACTCGTGTATGCGTTTAAAATCAATACCTCTAAGCTTCTCAAGCAGTTCTATATCTAAAGGAAGCTTTTCCAGCATGCTCATCCATCTCATTACCTCCTCTTCTCCATACATATTTATCGCATCCTCTATCCTTCCTTCCTTTATTTCTGATAGGATGTTATCAAGCACGCTAAAATCAAAGCTCCTTACTATTCTCATAAGGGTTTTATTAAGAAGGTACTTATCAAGTATGCCAGCATAAACCCTTTTCGTTACATTGCCTTCATAAATAACCCTACCGTTCGTTCTGTTTAAAACTATGAGTTCATCGTAGCCTTTTTCTGAACTCCTTATATATGCCAGGGCTATAAAATTTTTCGAAACCTCTATATCCGCTATACCACCTTTCTTCCTCTTCTCATAGGGCAGGGTATATTCCCATACTATGTTCCCATCTTTATCCATGGCTATAATGAAATATGCTATCCACGGATCAAGGGGCTCCTCGCTCCTTCTCATCTTTGGTACAAGAAATATCATATCTCCGTCTATAATCTCATCATACTCCCTTGCCCTCGGGAAATACCATTTAACATCCTCCCTATAGCTAAGATATTTTATCTCATTATCTGAGGCTAAAATAATCCCATCTTTCCCGCAGAAAAGATAATAGCTTTCAATCTCCTGCACGGGATTCTCTATAAATATGGTTCCCTTTTTGCTCCCATTCTGTACCCAATAGATCGCTATACTTTCACTCTTTTTTGGTTTTTGAGGTACATAGAGTAAGTTATTATGAATGCAAAGGTTTTTAGCAAGCTCAAGATTAACATCTCTTTCCCATACTATATCACCATCCCTTAGCAATGCTATCTTGTTTTTTGTATACACCACGATGCCATCTTCAGCCTTTATTATCTTTACATTCCTGAAATTTCTATCCCCAAACCCCGTCTCTCTGTCTATCTCCTGATAGTACATATAAAGCAAGCTCTTGCTCTGTTCCTCAACCACGCTGTCCCATTTAACCCTGCTATTCTCCAAAAACACCACACGTCCATCTTCACAAGCAGCCGCTATACCATCATTATAGCTAAGGGTTTGCCACGTAGATCTTTTGAATCTAGCTCTCGTTGTATTTGTCACAGGATCAATAAGCTTGAACTCCTTGACAACATTTATCTTTGATTTAAATTTTAGATTGCTATCCAAAATATACACATCGCCATCCTGTGTTGCAAGGTAATACTCATCACCAAGCTTCTCAGCATCCCATACATCATTCTCTGCTCTAAAGCTACGCACTACGTGCCCATTTTTATCCATTAGATAAAAGGTATGCCCAGAACATATACCAATATCTTTGCCGAATATCTTTACACACCAGCTTCTTGTCTCTTTCTCATCCCATACCAGATACTCATCAAAAACCTCCATCTTCGGCTCAAATTCCCATAGCTTGTTTAGATCATAAAGGCTGTACGCGAGAACGTTTGGAACTAGCTGGGTATGGGTTGTTACAATAAGCATGCTATCGCTTATCCCTATATCCGAGACATCCTTTATATCGACAAAATTTATTAGCTTGCCGTTTTTATTAAAAACGAAAATACCATTGCTGCTTGCAATTATATAGAAATCTTTAAATGGAAGTATTTTTATAATATCACCGTGAACCCGTGGATTTATTTGCATGGCAAACAAAGGTGTGGGCAACACAATTAATATTGCCAAAATGAAAACCAAAATCCTCATATTTAATAATGTCCTTCTTTAGGAATAAAAGTTTAATTATCTCAGCTAGCTTTAAGAAGGATTATTTAAGGCTTATTAAAAACTCTGGGATTTCCTTTTCTTCTAATACTAAAACATTTTTTGGATATTTCCTGTGCGGTTTACCAGCTTTTACCTCCACCTTCATATCCCCAGCGATGCAGTCTATTTCGTATGAATTTCGGAAGTAATAAATTTCTCCAAACTTCCGATAGAGGTGCTCTTGAACAATAGATTCGAAGAGGAAATCTTTTCTTAATTCACGATTGCACCAGATGGCCAATGACCTTGCTAAATATGGGTCCCTGATCAATATTTTCTTTTCCTTCCTAAAGTTGACCCTTTTATCTTTGTGATAAACTATTTTTAAAGCAAAGAGGTTTTGTAAATCTTCAATATAGCTTTCTACGGTTTTATGAGAAATTCCTATCTTGCTTCCTATCGTATTGTATGACATTGCACTTGGAACCATATCATAAAGCATGGATATAATTTGTTTTAAGGTTTCTGGGCTTTTTCCAGTTTTTTCTATTTCACTTTCTATACTTCTTATAAGATCTGGAAAAAAATTAATTTTGTTAATACTTTTAGGATACCCGCCAACCTCCAAATACTCTGAAAACAAATTATGAATCTTATGCTTGAAAGTAGACTTCTTAGAAATATCCACACCTTTTATTTCTAAAAATTCTGGAAAAGATAATGGTAACGCTTCGATATCTTTTCCAAAACCCCTTCTCCCAGGAAACGCTTCTCTCTGTTTGAGGATGTTCAAGGTTGAGGAACCAGAAACTGTTATGACGTCTCTGTTTAAAACACCAGAATCTATAAAACCTTTAATGATCCTCCACCACTCTTTCAAGGATGTGACTTCGTCAAGAAAAATATAGGCATGTTTTATTCTGTTTTCCTTTTTTATTTTTTGGTAGAAAAGAATAACCTCTCTTAGTTCTTCCAAATCCCTTAAAATCTCAATATCCAAATAGAAAACTGCGTATTTATTTACCCTTGTTGTAAGTTGTTTAATCAAAAGTTTCATACCTGTTGTTTTTCCTATCTGTCTGGGTCCAACTAAAAAATTGAGGGAGAAGGGTTTAAAGGACAGCTTATTTAGCCATTTTGGGATCCATCGAACCTTCATAAGACTAAGCTCCCTCAAATGCTTATCTTCCCTTTCCCATCCATCCTTTTCCCACCAGGGATTAAGGATATTCAATATTTCCATATTGGTAATAATATTACCAAGTATTTATAAAGCTTTTGGTAATATTATATCCAAAATTACATGTTCATTGCATATCTCTTAGCCAGATCAAAATATTTAGCTGCGGTGATCTTTGCAAGCCCCTTTTCCTTTTTTCCTATATGATTATCGTAGAGCTTAAAGGACGTTACCTTTCCTCTAACATACGCTCTGTAACACTTATAGAAATTTATTAGCTTGGCAAGCTTGTTATCGTTGGTGGCTTTTATAAATTTGTTTAAAAAGTAGCTCGCTTCCTTATATAATCCTCTAAACTCTAAATCCATAATGAAGAATGCTATGTCACAAGCTATATCAGAGCATGCAAACCTTCTATTGAATTCAATCGCATCGAATATGTAAACCTTGCCCTTATCAACAAATATATTAGCTGAATGAAGATCCCCATGACACCATTTTATTTTTCCTTCCCTCACCCTTTCTCTCAACAATTGCTTGTTATGGCTAATAAATTTGTAAACCTCTTTCTTTATAAGTTCAAAGTCCTTTTTCTCTATGGCTATGCCAACAAAGCTTTTTGTTTGTTCAAAGTTTTCCTCCCAATTGTATCTTATTATGCTAACGCTTCCATATTTATCTATATTCTTTCCAGCTTCGGCTACAGCGTAGTAATTCACAAGAATATTTATTATCTTGTTAAGTATGCTCTTGCTTATACCTTTATTTTTTATTATCCGAGCCAATATTTTGCTTTGCTCAATCTCTTTCATTTTTATACAATACTCTATAAGCTTGCCGTTCCCGTTTATCTTTACCCTGCCGCCCGCTTCCTTTACAATAGGTAACACGCTTATATACAACTCTGGGCTAAACATCCTATTTATTTCAAATTCCCTCCTACAATAGTATGCCCTTTTTCTAAGCGTAGTGAAATCAAGGAATCCGAAATTAACGGGTTTCTTGACCTTGTATGCATACTTGCCCGTTAGGAAAACCCATGAGATGTGTGTTTGTATAACCTTCACATGCCTGGGGGTGTTATCATAGGCTTCCTTGTTCATTAAGGCCTTAAAAATATCCATAAAATGTTTTTAAACTTTTGATTTTATATATAAACTACAACGATCTCGGGCAATCTGAGGGAGGTGAAGAAATGGTATTCAAGGTTGTTGTGTCTGATCCAAAAACAAGAAAATCGTATCAAAGAGAGGTTGACGAAGCTAAATCCGGTCTTATAGGGAAAAAGATAGGTGACAGGGTAAAAGGCGATTTTCTTGGCTTATATGGTTATGAGCTCGAAATAACCGGTGGGAGTGATAGGGATGGATTCCCAATGAGAAGGGATGTTGAAGGTAGTGGTAGAAAAAAGGTGCTTTTAAGCTCACCGCCAGGTTTTCATCCTAAAAGAAAGGGCGAGAGAAAGAAGAAAACAGTCAGGGGTAATACTATCTCTGATCAAATAGTTCAGATCAACACAAAGGTTGTTAAATATGGGAGCAAGGGTATTGAGGAATTGTTTGGTATAAAGGTTGAAAAGGAAGAGAAAAAAGAAGAGAAGGCTGAAGAGAAGGAAAAGGCAAAGATAGAGGAAAGCAAAGAAAAAGCCTCTAAAGAAGAAAAAGAAGAGAGCAGGGAAGGCGCGGAGAAGAAGGAAGAAAAGGTAGCGGAGAAGGAAGGGGGTAAAGAGCAGGCAAATGATAAAGGTGGGCAAGAAAAAGAGAAGGGCAAGGAGGTAAAGGATAAGAAATAATAAAAGATTTTAATTAAATACTTAAAGAGGATGTATTTGGAATTATAAATTTGAAGGTGATATTATGCAACCTGTACCGCAAAATTATATGGCGTATGATAGAACCATAGTCGTATTTTCCCCAGACGGTAGATTATTACAGGTAGAATATGCAAGACAAGCTGTAAAGAGAGGCAGCACTTGTATTGGCTTAAGGACAAAGGATGCGATAATATTGGGCGCGATAAAGACCTCTGCACAGCTTGCAGTAAACGATACCTACAAAAAGATATACGAGTTGGATGAGCACATAGGCGCTGTAAGCTCTGGGTTATTGGCAGATGCAAGGACACTTGTTCATGCTGCAAGGATAAAGGCACAGCTAAATAGAATCACATATGGTACGCCAATATCAGTTCTAAGCTTAGCGAAGTTCATTTCAAACCAAATACATTTGGTTACACAGTATGCTGGGGTAAGGCCCTATGGTGTTGGCTTGTTAATAGGCGGTGTTGACAACAAGCCCAGGCTTTTTGAAACAGACCCATCTGGCACATTGCTTGAATGGAAGGCTCAAGCAATAGGAAGGGGTTCGGAAAAAGCCAAAAAGGTTTTCGTTTCATCTTACAAGGATGGTATGAGCGTAAAAGATGGTATAAAGCTTGCATTAAAGGCGTTGAAAAGCGGGGAAAAGGATGTGAAAGAAGGGGATATGGAGTTTGCGATAATAGAGAAAGGCAGGTTTGTGAAGTTTTCTGGGAAAGATATAGGTAAGTATTCATAGGTGTTTTTATGGTTTCTGTCAATGAGGCAGTAATAGGTAGGCTTGTAAAGATGGGTAATGTTTTTGAGATACTTGTTGATCCTGTCTTGGCATTTGATTTAAGGCAAGGTAAAGAGGTCAGCATAGAAAGTATGCTTGCAACACCAGAAATATTTAAGGATGCAAAAAAGGGGGAGAGGGTAAGCAGAGAGGAGTTGGAAAAGGTTTTTCATACATTGGATATATACAAGATAGCTGAGCAGATAGTAAAGGAAGGACAGATACAGATAACCACAGAGCAAAGGAATGAGATGATTGAAAATAAGAGGAAAGAGGTGGCAAATATAATAGCTAGGCAAGCTATAGACCCAAAAACAAACTTGCCGCATCCATTGCAAAGGATATTGAACGCTATGAAAGAGGCACATGTTATGATAGATCCCTTTAAGCCAGCAAAAGAGCAGGTGAGCGGTGTTGTTGAGAAGATAAGGTCTGTAATACCGATATCATTGGAAAGAAAAGAGATCGCTATAAAGGTCCCTATAGAATATGCTGGAAAGGCTAGCTCTGAGATGAGGAGGATAGCAAAACTTAAAAAGGAGGAGTGGACAGCAGATTCGTGGATCGCTTTAATAGAGGTTCCCGCTGGCATACAATCTGAAATATATTCAAAGCTCAATGAAATAACATCTGGCAATGTACAAATAAAGATACTTAAAAATGTATTGTAGGTGGTGAAATGAATAAGGTTTTTAAAAAGACAAGGGATTTGGTCCTTCCGGGCGAGCTTGTAGTTGAAAGTATGGATTACCTTCCCGGAAGGAATTGTTTTAGAGAAGGTAATGGTATATATTCGAAGAGGCTAGGATTGGTATACTTTAAGGGCAGGGTTGTAGAGGTTGTACCGCTAGCCGGCCCATATATACCAGAGGTAGGAGATATGGTAATTGGCGAGATTAAAGAGGTGCAATATTCCGGTTGGATAGTGGATATAAATTCACCGTACCAGGCATTCTTGCCCATCTCTGGGATAAGGGAGTTTGTAGATTCCCTAAAAACAGATATCTCAAAAATATACAACACAGGGGATGTTATATATGGGAAGATCTCTGTTGTTTCGGCATTGAAAACAATATACATTTCTATGAAAGAACCGCAAACAAGAAAATTCTCCGGCGGTAGAATAGTAGAGATAAGCCCTGTTAAAGTGCCACGACTTATTGGTAAAGGCGGCTCGATGATAAACCTTATAAAAAATAAGACCAAATGCAGGATAAGTGTTGGTCAAAACGGGAGGATATGGTTACAGGGAGAAAAGGAGGAGCTGGCGGTGAAAGCCATAATGATGGTAAATGAGAAATCCCACACAACAGGCCTCACAGAGGCCGTGGAAAGATTGTTAGATAGGGGTGAGTAGTATGAAAAGGGTTGATGGAAGAAAGCCTACCGAGATCAGGCCGGTAGAAATGAAGGTAGGTGTTGTAAAGAATGCTGACGGTTCAGCACTTGTTAGATTTGGAAATACAGAGGCAATAGCTGCTGTGTATGGTCCAAAGGAGTTGCATCCAAAACACTTGCAAGATAATGAAAAGGCGATACTTAAATGCACTTATATGATGGCACCCTTCTCAACAACAGAAAGGAATAAACCGGGGCCATCAAGAAGGAGCATAGAGATATCCAAGGTTATAAAAGAAGCCATAGAGCCTGCCCTGTTCCTCGAAGAATACCCAAGAGCGAGCATAGATGTATACATCCTTGTAACCCAAGCAAATGCAGGCACGAGAACAGCTGGCATTAATGCTGCGAGCTTAGCTTTAGCAGATGCTGGCATACCTATGAGGGATTTGGTTAGCGCTATAGCGGCTGGAAAGATAGAGGGTGAGTATGTAATAGATCTGAATGGTGATGAGGAAAAGGTAACGCTGGCTGACATACCTCTTGCATATATGCCGAGAGAAGGCAAGATAACACTTTTACAAATGGATGGTAATCTGCCAAAAGAGGATGTGAAGAATATAATAAAGCTTGCAATAGATACGTGCAAAAAGCTGTATGAAATGCAAAAAAAGGTTTTAAAAGAAAAATGGTTAAAAGAGGGGGTAGAATGAATATACAAAACAGGTATATGATGGATTTGATAAATAAGGGTACAAGATTAGATAATAGAGGCTTGGATGAATACAGAAAGATAACAATAAAGAGCGGTGTAATTGCTCAGGCAGAAGGATCCAGTATGGTAAGCATAGGGGATACAAAGGTTTTGGTTGGTATTAAGATGGATGTTGGCGAGCCATTTCCAGACACACCGAATGAAGGTATACTTATAGTAAATGCAGAGCTTTACCCGATGGCATCCTCTTCCTTTGAGCTAGGACCGCCAGATGAAAATTCTATAGAGCTTGCAAGAATAGTGGATAGGGGCATAAGGGAAGGTAAAGCTATAGACATGGAAAAATTATGCATAGAAGAAGGAGAAAAGGTGTGGATAATATTTGTAGATATCCAGCCTATAAACCATGACGGTAACCTTATAGATGCTTCAGCCATGGCTGCTATTTCAGCGTTGCTCAATACAAAAATGCCGAAGTATGAAGATGGTAGTGTAATATATGAGGAAAAGAAAAAGAAGCTACCGGTAAAAGATATAATAGCAATGACAACCTTTATAAACATAGGGGACAAGGTACTCGTTGATCCTACAATAGAGGAGGAGAACATAATGGATTCCAGGGTAAGCATTGCCACATCTCAGAATGGGAACATATGCGCAATTCAAAAGGGCGGAATGCATGGTATAAAGCCTGGAACAATAGAGAAGATATTCGATAAGGCTGTGGAAAGAGGGGAGGAGATAAGAAAAATAATAAAGAGCAATGTATAGGTATGGTTATAGGTATACTTTAATATTAAAAACTTAATAAGTAAATAATATTGGAGGATGGTCGCAAAAAGGTTGATGGTGGTATGGCAAAGCGAACGAAAAAGGTATTGGTTACAGGCAATTTAGGAGCAAGATACGGTAGCGGTATTAGGAAAAGGGTTCTCTGGTTGGAAAAGACGAGAAGAGAGGTATATAGGTGTGAAAAGTGTACAAGCACAAACATTAAAAGGGTTGCCAGTGGTATATGGGTTTGTATGAAATGTGGAAATAAGTTTGCAGGCTCTGCATACGTTCCAAGAAAGGTGTGAAAATGGTAAGTAGCGAATATGTGTGTATGAATTGCAAAAAAACCGTTGAGATAGACCTTGAAAGGGTAAAAAAGCTCATATGCCCATATTGTGGGTTTAGGATATTTGAGAAAAAGCGGCCATCGATACCTAAAAGAATAATTGCAAGGTGATAATATCGTAACAAAGCAACAGGAGCAAATACTTGAGCAATTTCAGGCCTATCAACAACAAGCACAAAACGTATTGGCGCAAAGGAATGCGTTCTCACTCGAGCTCAGAGATATAAATAATGCATTGGATGAGCTAAAGAAAACGGAGGAAGAGAAGGTATACAAGATCTCTGGTCCATTGCTCATAAAAAGTAATAAGGAAGAGGTAATGAAGGAGCTGGAGGAAAGAAGGGATATAATTGAGCTGCGCCTTAAAACACTTGAGAGGCAGGAAGCGAAAATTAAAGAGAAGCTAGAAGAGTTAAAAGAAAAGATTAAGGGTATGGGTTTGTAGGTGATGCCATGACAAAGGTGGAAAAGGCATTGGCATTGCTAGAGGATATATTGCACGATAGGGGTGTTCCAAGAAATATAAGGAGTTTAATTGAAAATTGTATAGAGATACTTAAGAATGAAAACGAGCCAGAAGATGTAAGAATAAATACAATAGTTTCCATGTTGGATGAGGCATCAAGCGACCCAAATATATCTGCATATGCAAGAACAAAGATCTGGAGTTATGTATCAAAGCTTGAAGAATTGAGGAGCTAGGGTTTGCATTCCACCACAAATACATTGTTTTTGTGTTTTATTGCGAATAATTTCCCCAGAAACCTTTCTATGACCCATATATTTGTTTTTGCATGCATACTCAGCTCTGGTGTTGTGAATATTGACGTGCCTTTGGCGAAAGAAATGAATGGTAGTATTTGGTCTGCGGCATGTATATCCAGTGTTGCCTTATCCAGGCAAGCAAGCAAGCCTTGGGCAGCCTCGTAACCAACCTCTTCAGCTAGCTTACCTTTTTCTCCCAGTGAATCACTTCCCACCACGCTTCCACTAAATGTTTTACTGCTTAGCACTATCCCGCTTCCCACGCTTATGCTGTCTGCATACATTGTTTTTATCTCTACCCCGCAGCCGTATTCATTGAGCAGTTTTTCTGCACTCCTTGCCTGCCTTTCTGCAACCTTTGCCTTTTTCAGGTGTTTGCTTGCAACAGATAGTATATTTACGAGCTTCGCGGAAAATGGGTTTTCAAAGCTTACAGGAGCAAGGGCTTTTGGCGGGATAATTGTAGCTTTTACCTTTGCGCCGCCTGCGGGATAAAAACCATGTCTTATTATGTTTATTTCTGCATGGTATCCCATTTTTCTGAGAATGGGAAGTATTACGTACTGTATGTAAGGCAAGGGCGGGGCAAATGCACCAAAGGTTGCACCACCATCTATCTCCAAACTTATCCTTTTCCTGCACCTCATAGCAGCAATTAATAAGCTCTCAAGTACAAGCCCAGCTGAGCCTGCAGTCTCTATCTTAACCTTAACCTTATCCCTTATACCCTCTCCTGGAAAGAACCAAACCTCTTTGGAACCAAGCTTTACCCCTTCATATCTTCCGCATGAGATATGGGCAAGTGATTCTATAACCTTAATATGTTGTGTTCTTAGTCCAGGATTTGGTCTATTTGCTCGTATATTGAATATCCTTACAGGCTTGGCTGTTATAACAGAAAGAGCACAAGCAGTTCTCAATATCTGACCTCCACCCTCTCCATAGCTTCCGTCTATGGATATGGTCTCCTTCATCATATTATTAAAGAATATTATCAAAAATATAAGTATGAAGTTACAGGTTGCTATGGAGTATTTGCTGATAATCGGGCTTGTGCTGACATTTATAGCTCCTCTCTGGATTTATGTAACGGTAATGAGGAATGAAGCCAGCAATCAGCTTGACCTTTCCTATGCAAAGCTTGCTGTTGATAAGCTTGCGGAAGCTGCCGATTTTGTATATTCCCAAGGCAGCGGTGCAAGTGTAACAATTAAGCTTTATATACCAAGCGGGGTTGTGGGGGGCTCTGTAGGAAATAACACAATAAGGCTGGATGTACTTTATAAAAGCAGCATAAATAATGTAATTGCAATGACGCAGGCTAACGTTAGCGGCACCTTACCATCTAACGAAGGGTTGTATGAAGTAAAGGTTGTGTGTAATGGTAGCTATGTCCAGATATCGTATTAGCCAAGCCGCTATTGAATTCATGCTTGTCCTTGCTGTGTTAATAATAGTGATAATAGTTGCCCTCTTTTTTTCATGGAATAAGATCAATGAAATAAGGGATTTAAAGATTGAGACAGAGGCAGGCGGTGTGCTTGCAAACATCAAAGATGCTATAGAAATAGCGTATATTGAAGGGGATGGGTTTGCAATAATGCTTAGCGTTCCAGAAAAGATAAATAGTATGGATTACTCTGTCAAGCTTGAGGATGGTTTGATCATCCTTAACATATCCCAGCGTATATATATGAAAAGTGTGGCAGTGAAAAATATAACAGGAAATATTAAAAGGGGGCTGAATGTTATAAAAAATGTTAATGGTAGTATTGTGATAAATAGCTAATGATGATGATATGGGCAATAAAAATGGTCCGGGCTCGGGGCTGCGTGGCCAGTTATGGTCTATGGATATAGCGTTTTCCATAACCATGTTTTTGCTGATATTTGTTTTTGTATTCTTCGCAATAAGCAGGGTGGGAGAGGATTATAACACAAACAAGCAGATATATGAAATGAATATGCTTGCATTGTCTATATCGGACTATCTCGTGAGAAGACCAGGCATCCCAGCTGAATGGAATAGGAGCAATGTTGAGGTTATAGGGCTGGCAAGGGAGGAGAATATATTGGATAGGGGAAAGGTTAATGAGATGATGAGCATGGGCTATGATGAGCTAAAAAAAGCTTTGGGTACAGGTAACTATGAGGCTTATATAGAGCTAACGTATCTAAATTCCTCTATAGTAAAGAACGAGACGGGCTATGATATTGTTGCAGGTCAAAAGCCAAATAATGCAAGCTATGTTGCTGTGAATGAGAGGTATTGTATATACGAAGGAAAGATAGTGAGGCTTAGGCTTACGGTATGGAAAACCTAAACTATTTGGCTATTCTTTTAGTCTTGCCTTTAAGGATTGGATGTATATATCCACAACCCTGAATTTCCCTGCCTTTAGTTTCTGGCTTGCCAGTCTGAATTCTAGCTCAAGGTCAAATACCTCTTTGCCAGCTTTCTTTCTTTTCTCTATCCCCTTCTCTATTTCCTCCAGCTCCTTTGCATACCTCTTGTACAATTCTAACTCCTTGTTAGGTATCTTGTGCGGGCTGTGCAGTAGTGGTCTAAAGGCTACCCAATAGGGCTTACCTCTGTTATACCTTGGATTCTGGATCATACCAACACCAACCTCCTCTCTCGTTATCCTTTTTGCATACTCCTCCCCATACTTCTCCTTTGCCCTCTTTATATCGTTCAATAGCTTTGTATTTAGCTGTATCTCTGTTAGAACGTTACCCTTAAGAGCTTCTTTGAAGTCGCTCAGCACTTGGGATATCATTATTAAGCCGATACCCCACTTCCTGAATTCTCTGGCAGCCTTTTCCAAGACTATGTACCCGCCTTTACCACCATACCTCTCTAGCAGCCTGTGTACTTCATCAAAAACGATCAGCATTCTTAATGTTGGGCTTTCTTCCCATCCCTGCTCAAATATCAAATCTATTATATTCTTGACGGCAATATCATACTCACCTGGTTTTAGCTTGTTCAGGGTAAATATTGTTATCTCTCCCGGGTTCATATACTTCCTTAGGTCTATCTTAACATTTGGATCTGTAACCTCGTATATCATACCCGGGAAGCTCCTTGCGTGTATTTCCTTCAAGCCAAACTCAGGGTACTTTGAAAGCATCCTGCTATCACGGCACGGCTTTACAAATCCTGTCCATTGTCCTGTTGGATCAAACACTATTACGGGTATCTTTTGCAGCAGGCATTCTTCTACAATAACCATTGCCGAGACTGTCTTACCAGAGCCCGTAGCACCGGCTGTAATGACGTGCGTAACCAAATCATCCTTGCTTAGGTATGCCTTTCTGTCTGTCTCTGCTATCTTCCCTATCCTCAACCCTCCCGTTGGCAGGGTTTTGTAATCTACCGGGGTAAGGTATCTAAGCCTTTCAAGCACCTTTTTCTTGTGCCACTTGTATACATATATCAAAACAGCTATCGCTACTATGCCAGCTATTATCCATGGTATGTACTTGTACCACCATGGCGGCGTAATAACCTCAAACATATCGGCAGAGGATGCTGTTTTGTTTTCATACATAGCAACAACGGTAATGTAATACTTTCCTGGTGTTAGTGATATATTGCTTAGATCGTACATCTTTACGAAGGATAGAGAGGTTTCTATGGCCATTGTTTCCATTTTATGCGTTATTGTTTTTTCTGTCTCCATTTCTTTGATTTGGTAGTCGAGTGTAACATCAAACCTTTTCTTTATTCCAAGATTGTAAAGGGATACGTAAAACCTTAAAGCATCCCTAGGCAGGATGTATTTTGTTAAGGCCTCTACCTTTACATCCAACAATGCGTACTGCTCCGGTAGCACGGTTAATGTTACAGGAAGTGTATGGGTTTTGTTACCTATAGCTATCAATATATCTCCCGTATATACCCCTGGCTGTGTTGTTGTATCAGTGACAAACTTAACCTTTACTGTTCGCGTTGAGAGCGGCGCTACGTTTATCCTTTCCTTTTCAAGTCTCACAAATTCCCATACAGGTCCCCTTACAGATAACGTGGCTGTCTGGTAGCTGTTCATATTATTTGTGATCCATATCGAATATGTCTTGCTTTCCCCAGGATATAGTTTAACATCCACTATATTAGAGCTAACGGAGCTTGGTGGTAGTGGCGGCTCGCAATCCTCTGGGCAGTTCTCCCAGCTCTCCGTGGCTTCGCACACCCCATTGCCACAAACGGCCTTTTTCTCTTCCACCCGTTCTATATAACCACCGCCTCCGCCGCCTCCGCCGCCTGTTACTGCCCCCGTCCCGGTCACAGTGCATGATGTATTTGAACAAACACCATTGCAGCAGTATGGGCACACCTCCTGCCTATAGCATATATTGCCACAGGTTACATACCCAAGTCCACACTCTATCGTAACCAAAGCATAGGCGGAGAAGGAGGTTATTGTAAAGCTTATCGTATTTGCGCCCCTTTCTAAGCCTGTAACCTCGGTCCATTGCCCATCGCATTCCCTCTCGCTAAAGCTCCAGTCAGCACATTTATAAACAAGGAGCGTGTTAGGATCATAGCTGCCTGTATTTAAGATCAGCTCAGCGTATGAGAAGTTTAGGTTGCTTACTATGCCCAGCACCTTTTTGAAGTATATTATTCCGTGCTCTGCGGCATAGCTTGCCTTCTCCACGCCATCCTCTAAAGGCTTTTCAATATCATCCATTCTTAACGGTTCTGTTACACTATCAGCGATATTAACGTTCCTCATTTTTATTATGTGATTAAACCCTGTAACAATAAGGTCACACACCCTCTTATGCACCTTTTTGTTATATGATCCTTGAGCGGAGAAGCTTATAGTTTTTATTTCATAGCTTGCAGAAAAGTTCTTCCCTGGCCTGTAGAATTTGAATTGTGTTGTATACGGATTGCCTGCAGCATCATTAGCATTGCCAGTAAAGTATACATTACCTATGTAAACCTCAAACCAACCCTTGGTGGAGTTTGCATACTTGCCATCACTTGCTGTTATGCTGAAATCGTAATCCCCTATGCCCAGGTTAGTTATATTTACACTATATGTATTTCCTGAGATATTTGTCATGGGACCAGAATAAACAACACTACCTTCTTTCTCCACTACTATGTCTGCACTTGCTACCTTTGTTGCATCGGTAATGTTAGCAATTATTGTTTGGTTTGCTTTGGCTGTCTCATTTGCAACTTCTTTTTCCTCAGCCAAGATAGATTCTATGACTGGCGGGGAGATGTCATAATAGTAAATGGCTTTTGGATAATTGGCTAAGCCTTCTATATTGCTGCCGTTAACTATTGCTGCTGCTCTTAGCTCCAAATCATAGTAATAGCCATCTTTTAGCTCGGGGGCAATGCAAGCTATGTACCACAGCTTGCTATTATAGCTTGCATTAAGCTCGGTGCATGCCTTCCCACCCACCTTTATATTCCAGTTGGAGGTATCAACAGGTTTATTATCATAGGTTAGATTTACAACAAGGCTTATAGGCTCGCTGGCATTTGTTTCGTTTGTGTAGCTTTTAAGGTCTATTTCTAAAGGTCTGACACCCATGGTTAGTGCTATGCTCATATTCTCCGGGTTTGCTCCTGGTGAAGAAATAGTCAGGTTGCCCATATAATCTGTCTTTGTTGCAGGTGATGAGAAGTTTATAACTATTAACTCTGTGCTCTGTTTTTGAACAGATAGCGATGTTGGGTAAGATAGGTAGCTGGAGATGTTGCCCGTTATGTTTAGGCTAAAGTCTAGCTGCACATTACCGTTATTTGTTAGGTTTATCTCAGCAAACTTGCCAGAGGTATTGCTAGCAACAAGCTTTGAGATTTTTGTTGTGCTTATATTCCATTCCTTGCTTTCCAAAACGGTTAAGAATATTGTTTGCAACACGCTTGCCTCTACACCCTCATGGTTTATTTTAATTTGGTAAGGACCGGGGGAAAAGCCCAAAGGCACGGTAATGTTTACGTATATTGTGCTGCTTTCTCCCATAGATAAAGCTGTGATGAAATCTGGAGCTATAGTAGTATTTATTGTTAAGCTGTCTGCCCTGTATAACGTGATGTTATTAACCTTTACATTACCCGTATTGGATAACACGTAGCTGGCTTCTCTTGTGGTGCCATGCGTGAAGTTATCTATTGGTGGCACACTGCTAACTTCTAATTGCGGCGTTGGTAAAACATCAACATCAACTATCTCGCTCTTATAGCTTGCATAGTTGTTTGGATTTATCCAATCCACCCTAACAACAAAAGAGTAACTGCCGGCTGGTGTTGCTGCGGGAACACATATTTGTATTGTTGTGCTCTTTGTTTCGCCTCCTTTAACCTTTCCATAACTAACTAAGGGTGGGTCTGCGCTCCATCCTGATGGAAGGTTTGTTATGCTTAGATTGGTATAGTAGGCTCCTCCATATCCTGTGGCGCCACTGCCAAGATTTGTTATATTTATTGCCTGATCAAAACACTTGCCATTAGTTAGCGTTACTCCTGCTATTGCTCTGGATGTGTTTGTTGCTATCTCCATGTCTGTTGATTGTATAGCATAGAATTGGTATTGTGCGGTATGGTTTGTGTAGCCTGCATCATCCTTTGCGTATATAACAAAATAGTACAAGCCAGCCATGGTTGGGGTGAAGTTGCCAGTAAAGGTGTAGTTTGGCGGATTGCTGCCAAGGGTTTGCTTTATGCTCATGTTAATAACTTTCTCCTCAGTCCCCGTTACATTTATCCATGCCCAATTATCCTGTAATTGGTGATTGTCGGAGATGTTTATCTCTATTACTTGGGATTCATAGTTAATATCCCTGTATTGATACCATGCTGGCGGTTCATATAATATGGGGGCAATATCGATAACGGTAACGTTAAAGGTTGCTGTTTTTTGCTCATTATTTTGCTTATTTGTTACTGTACATTGGAGTATCGTGTTCCCAGAGCTTGCAGCAAAGTAATTGATGCTTGCGTTCTCGCTTGCTTGCTTACTTACATTAACCTCCTGCGGATAGCCCGTTATCGTTAGTATGGAGGAGTTTTGGGATGCACAACTTAAGCTAAAGCTTTGATTAACATTCCCCTCATTGCTAATTGTTAGATTGAAAGTGCCGGGAAGATCAACCCATACACTGCGCTCTGTATAGCTCGGGTTTATGCTCCAAGAGTAATCTATTGGCACGGTAATGTTTACCATAGCCTGCTTTGTTTCTGCCTGGTCGGATGTAACATTAATGTATGTCCAATATTTGCCCGGCGCAGTGCCAGCAGGCAGTGATACGGTTATGGTTGAGTGTTTCGTTGCACCTTTATCTATGCCTGCATAATGGTCAGGGGTTATTGTTAGCCAGCTTGCTGTTAAATTGCCTCCGTAAGGTATTAAATTAACGTTACTAATAACGGTATTGCCTGTATTGGAGATATTCATTACACCTATCTGCTTTGATTGACCATGGTTTACCACGCCAGAGAATTGGTCTGGGGCTATCTTTAGGGCATATGTTGGATTAACATCCAGATTTGTGATGTTCTTAGCACTACCATAGCTATTATCAAGATTTATATAGCTTGCCTTACCAACAATCTTGTAAAAATCATACGGCTCGGTGGTTGCAGATATGTTTATGTAGAATGTTTTGTTGCAAGTAGTATTGGGCTCTATGAGAGAGCAGTTTTGATAGCTTGGGTAAATAATCATATCATTGCATGTTAATGTGTCTATGCAGCCATAGAAGCTTGTGTTAAACCTCAGTGTTAAATTAATTTGGGTTATATTATCGCTGCCTTTGTTTTCCAGCGTTAGATTTATTACCTTTGTTATAACATCGCCTTGTATATTGCCCACGGTGATTGATTGGGGCTCTTGCCTTAGCATGGTCTCTTCTTTAAATACATGTATACTCATGTTGATGAACTTGGTGGTTTTGGTAGTATTTATTCTATTAACATTGGCTGCCCTTATTCTTAGGATGCCATCAAAGTCGCCGAAATTGTTGAAGTTAGCTGGCACGCTCAGATTGATTTCTATTGTTTTGTTCTTGCCCATCTCTAAATCAAAGTTATTGTTGGAAAGGCTTATTGTGAAGTTTTGACATATTATGCCGGAGATGCATGAGATTGATATATTTGTTAGGTTGGTATCACCCAAGGAGAATATTACAAAGACTTGGCCACGGGTTGAGTTTTCTCCCATCTTTGCTGGTGTGAATAACAAGGTTGTGGTATTTAGCTCAAGCACTGGGTTGGTAACAACCTCCACGCTTATATTTTCCGTGCTGCTAGGGTTTGAGCCAGGCTTTGTTGCATTAACGAAGATTGTGTAGTTAGCTTGCAGATAGTTATCTGGTGGGTCCCACAAGATCGAGCATATACCATTACTGCTTGTAGTACAATTCTCATAGCCATTTGGTAGGTAAAAATGAGCAATAGCGTTAGGCATAGGCTTGATGGCGCCATCCCATACCTCCACACTTATATTGGCTTCATGCGGCGATGCGCTGCTATTTCTGTAAATAATTGCTGGCTGGGCTGTAACATTTTTTATTACCAACAACCTTCGTATCTCTATCTCTCTATCAATCCAACCTCTGGACACATTATAGAAGAGGGAAGCGTTATCTTCTAGCTCGCAGGATATATTGTAAAAGCCTGCGTTTGCTCCACTTGTGTTTATTTCAAAGAATGCTATTCCATAGCTATTGGTTAAATTGGTGCCTTGATAGCTATAGTTAAAGTAGAATTTAACAGGATAGTTTGCTATGGCTATGGATGTGTTGGAATCTCTAACAGAACAATTAGCCATTATTGGCTCTCCGCTCAAATATATGGTTTTATCTGTGGTTATGTTATAAAGCTCTGAGTAGCCAAACACCTTTATTAATATACTATCTGTGCCATTATCGTAATAATTGCCATAAGCTGTTGCACTAAGATTATTTAAGCCTATTGGGTTTGTCCATGGAATCTGGTAGCTTCCGTTTTGCTGGTTTAGTATTTGCATACCATTTAACAGCCAGCTAACATTGTACGCATTTGTTGGCTCATTGTTGGTATCATCCCAAACGCTTGAGTTTAGCTGTACAAAGCTCCCTCTGTTAGCTATTTGATTCTCTCCTGGGCTGGTGATGTTTATGTACAGAATCCCTCTTACTTCCATACTAATATTGCTTGAGTTTATCCATGGTATATAATCACCTTTGCTTCCTATCTCCGCCTTTATTTCATGCATACCCAAGCTGTAGCCTGTTGTATCGAAGGTGTAGATAGAATAGCCAGTAGGCCCGGTCAAGATGAATTGCTTAAACTGGCTATCAACGTACCAGCTTACTGTGTAGCTTGGCAATACCGTATCGTTATCAAAATCGTATACTCTTGCATAATAATCCCCGCTATTACCTCTGTATATTTGGCTTGGGCCTTGGGTTATGTTCACAGCGCTCCTATACTTTATTGTTATTGATATGTTATGTTGGGCATTATCATAGAAAGGCTTGCTTACGTTTATCTTTATATAGTAGGTGCCAGCAGTTAGATTGCTTGCGAATGTATAAATTAGGTCTTCTTGGTTTTGGCCAAAGCTATCTACAGTTTGCAAGCTAGAATTCAAAAGATGCCAGTCTATGTTAACGCTTAGATACGTGCCATTATCATCTGTTGTTGTTGAGTTGAAGTTATAGCTTGCCCCTCTCAGCAACACACTATTAGCTGCTGGACTATCTATCTGTGGGTATAGCTTGCCATTTAGTATAAGCCAAGATGTTGTGGTGCTGTAATCATAGCCTGCGCCGCTTGCATTTGCCAATATGCTATAGTTGCCAACGCTTAGATAGTATTCTGGATTATAGGTTATCCTGCACTCACCACTTGCATTCGTTGTGCAATTACCTATGAAGGTTGAGTTTCTGTAAAGGGTTACATTTATCCCTTCCAATAGGTTATCGCTTGCATCCGTTGTCTTTATGTTAAAGGTTACGTTGTATGGGCTAAAGCTATCGTTTCTGTATATGTAATAGTGGTCTTGTGTTAGGTTTATAACAATCTGGCTCCTTATCTCACTTGGCCCCTCATATTCTGTGGTGTTAACTCTGAAATAGCTGTCATCTAGTTGGAATTTATAGTAGTTATCGCTTCCAACATCTGTATATGCGAATGTCGTTGTTATGGATGCTGTTTTATATGTTCCCGGAGCTGTAACAAGAACTGAGCCTTTATACTGCCATGTTGTTTTATTATCGGTTGAGACGAAGAGGGTAACATTTACATCATTCCATTCATTATCTTTAACTGAAATATTAAATGTGAAGTTATCGTAGTAGTAGCTTATATCAGGTTCTACCGTTACTGTTTCTTCTCGATAAAGTGGTTTCTGATTCACATGATAATTTGTTTGATTGCTCCCGTATATGCCTTCCAAATAGCTTGTCCCGTTTATATAGATTGTATATGTTCCTATTGTCATTGGAGCTGTGAAATTGGCACGCCACTCGCAACCATCAACATATGTTAGATTGCCATAAACGTAACCGCTATCTGTGCTTATTTTTATATCAAAGTTGCCAGAGGTAACGTTGAAGTAATGGCTACCATTGAATTCTTTAATGCATGCTGTGACATTAAACTTGTCTCCCGGCTCAAAGACGATTTTATCATAGCCTTTATTATCTGGCGAGCTTATACCAATTAGTAGTGTTCTTACCTCAAATTCTCCCATTCTCAAGATTGCTGTATCGCCAGCGGTGCTTTCCCAATAGAACTTGGTTGTATAGGGGCCGAGTAGGTCTGGAACATAGCTTGCTTGCCACTTTCCTCCCGTTTCTGGCCCGCTTAGCGTTACATTTTCCCACGTTCCAGAGGGCTTTGTTATATTAACCCAAACCCTGCTAATGTTTCTATTGGTTAAGCTTCCTTGCAAGGTTGAAGCGTTAATGGCTATGCTCATTGAAAGGTTGGCTGTTGTTACATTATCAATTATTGGCAAGCCAAATGGTCTGAGGTCTATAATTTGCAAAGCCCTTACTCTGAGCACACCGCTAAGATTTTGTGATTCCCATTCAAAAGTATGCGGCAAAGAGGTGTCGTTTATAGCAAATTGTAGCCAGCCAAGATTGTTTGTTTGTACCTTTTCCATGGAATAGTTAACGGTGAAGCTCTTCAATACGGGGGTTACGTTTGGGCTATAGGTATAGAAATTGAATTTAAGCTGAAGGTAGCGGTAATCGAAGCTTGAGTTTATATCCACACCCGAGCTGGTGTTATATTCTATGCTCCAATCTGTCCATGTGCTTGCATTATAGCTAGAGCTATTGCCAGCCCTGAATTGTACAGTTATGTTTGTGCCTGCCGGTATTTCTTGCTCCCAGCTTACCTCCTTCCAGTCAGCTGTTTGTTTGCCACCATCCAAGACAGGAGAAAGCCAAGCATAAACATAATTGCTCCTATTAGATATGGCTGCCAGATAATGAGCATTAACCTCATAAGGCTTCAGGGAGCGATTATAGATTAGGACTTGGTCTATAATACCGGAGAAATAATAATTCATCTTGCCAATTTGAACAGGATATGAAGGAAGATATGCGGTCTTGTTTGGTATATTACCATTAAATCCTAATGTTTGCTGTATGCTATCGAAATAGAACTTGAGCTTGTCAGCATTGGTTTG